>Ga0208767_1001697_pt1 | contig 17201 bp, 16 predicted proteins | sample VirMetDEL_Mar_21_FD_184514 | JGI IMG/M metagenome (GOLD analysis project Ga0208767, IMG submission 184514) | Aqueous microbial communities from the Delaware River and Bay under freshwater to marine salinity gradient to study organic matter... | ecosystem: Environmental > Aquatic > Marine >... | reverse complement strand
TTTGATTGGGATCGTGACACAGATTCGGGAGGTTCCACTAGAAGTTCCAACCAACAAATATATCGAGCCGCTAGGAACGCTTACTTTACATTGTTTGGAGCCGAAGAAGCGGATAAGTTGTTCAAGGATGATCCAGACAACATGACCCCCAAGGAACTCAGCGACTTGTTTGATACGGCTACTAAAAAGGTGGCGGAGATTAAAAGAAAGTCCCGAGCAAACAAAAAATTCTTTAGGCAGTTTGTTCCTGGCGAAGGCATATTACCCCTCCCAGAGAAGCCTGAAGAGCCAACACCCGAAAACCCTTTTGGTGGTGAAGGATTTGATGGGAAGTAAACAATTTCTCAGTTAACTGCCATTGCAGAAAGAGGCAGCGTAGTGTAGTGTTAGCGGATACTACTTACATACGTTGTCATGGCAGACACCAAATTCCCCTCCCCCACGCCTGAGCCGTCCGAAGATGAGCTAGAAAAAGAAGGTCTTACTGGCTCTTTACCAGAAGACTCCGAACTAGAACCCTCGACGAATACTGATCTCAAAGAGGAAGAGGAGGAGAAAAAGTCAGAGAAGTTCCCTGCTCCTACTGCTGTTGAACCTATCCCTGATTTTGCAGTGTGGAAGGTAGACCGCCCTTCGCTAGACTCTAGCATAACAGAGGGACTTAACGACACTGAGAGGAAAGTTGTTGAAGAGCATTCTGACAGATTAAGATACATAAACTTCGACAAACTACAAAAGCTGGGGCGCGGGGAGTATCAAGGTGAAGCCACTGAGAAGGAGTATCAGGACGCATATAACCAATTCGCCAGTAACTTTCGGGTTGAATTCCCAGAGGGGGTAGAGTTTTCTGAAGAAAAAGTCCAAGCAGCTATTCAAGCCGCTGCGATTGAACCAAGCCCAGACGCGACGGGCAACAGACTTGAGATAATTTCTGCTTTAGACGACAAAACTATCAAGACCCTCGCCAACCGGGGGGCCGCGAGCTTTAATCAGGATTACCCACAAAATACTAGAGCTACTGCTGCCGCTTTAAATAAATACACCCCCATTAATGAGTTCCAAGAACAAGCTCGACAGAAGGGGATTGATGATTTGTTGTCTGGGGTCCGAGAGAAAGACCTTAATCAAGTTGCCGTTAGGTCTGACTTAATACCGTTTGCATCGGTTCCATATTTTGAAGGGGGTGAAGAAGTTGGGGAAACCGTAGAAGCGTCCCCCGCCGCATTGGGAAATTTTAATAGTCCTTCGGAAGCTATAAAGTTTTCTTTGGAGAACGGACACATCAGACCCGATCAAGCCCTGATTGCTTTTAAGCTCGCTACGGAAAAAGCAGAGGGAGAACAAGGACTCTCCTTGGCTAAACAGGTTCGCCTTCAAGAACTAGATTCTTACGTCAAGAAGTCTCTTTTAACGGGGAAAAACAAAAACCCTTTGTTAACCAGCTTGCGGAGAGCCGCGTCGGAGCCAGATGATCCAGAAGCTAAAGAGGAGTTCCGTTCGGCACTCGCGGGGTTTGTTAATAACTCAGACGCTGCTGGGCTAGGATTTAACATAGACCCAGAGGATGAGTTATTTACTCTAATTTCTGACAATTATATATACGAAAGGACTATTCAAGACCGCCCCGAGTCATTCAAAGATGAAGGAGACTTATCGGGGAACGTAAGGAAAGACCCGCTGACGGGGCAGTTAACCATCCACAAAGCCACAATCTTTAGGCCCGACATTTTTGAGAAGTCTGTGGAAGATGCTGGGCTATCCGAAGAGGACAAAGATACTCTTCGGGAAAGGCGCAAAATTATATTAAATGACCCAGCATTTCAGTATTCCGATGAGGTCCGCAATGCTATTAATTTCCTCCGTGACGAGGAAGGACGTAACTTTGAAGAGTTCGCGGAGTCTCGCGGAGAGAGTTTGGACTTAGACTCTTTTGACAAATACCAAGAAGAACTTTGGGAGAAAAGATCCGAGAAGATAAAGTCGGGCGAGATGTCTAGGGAAGAAGCTCTGACTTACTTCCCAGAGACAGAGACAAAATCTTTTGGAGATCTTTTCGATGAGTTCTTGAAAGAAGCGAAAGTAGATAAGGGGGCCATTTATCAGAGTGGTATGCTGAACGAGTTTGCCATGTCCCCTGCATATTACGCCCAAAGTGTGCCTTTGCTCGCGGAACAAGTCGCAGGGTTTGTCTCCCCAAAGCTGGCGGAAAAGATTAGAGAGATGGGTTTGTATACAGCGTCTGAGGAAGGGGCTGTAAATGAGGCGGCGAAAGCTATGGCCCAAAGAGAGGCTATGGAGGCTTTTGGGTATAAGCCTGGAATGGGATACGACCTCGCTGTAGGTGCATCGGGTCTTGTGGGTCAGCTTGCTATGGATTTCGTTTTAACTAGGGGCGCAGGGACGATAGGGAAAGTAGGTTCAAAAGTAGGTTCAAAAGTAGGTTCAAAAGTGGGGTTACCCGCCCTTAAAGGATCTAAAGAGATAGCTAAGAAGAAAATTCTCTCTAAACTAGCGGACGACGCTGCTTTGAAAAAAATCAGCGCAGCTAAAGGGGCATCGAAGGCAAAGGCATACAAAGAAGCGATTGCTAAGAAACTGAGTCCCGGCACTATGGGCAGAGCTTTGCCTGGTATGGTGGGGAGGACATACTTGGCAGGATATTCCCGCAACTACGGAGCCAGCTTGTTACAAATTCAAAACTCTCCCGAAGGTCAAGACATGACCCTCGATCAACAGAGAGAGTTTGCTGCTGATGCAGCAGCTTTTAAAACTGGTTTTGAAGCGGCTTTAACAGCGGGTTTTGCTAAAGGGGGGTTTGATGTGGTGGAGTCCTCTATTCTTAAAGGTATATCCCCCAAAGCACTTAAAAAACATTTAAGCAAAGACTTTGGCAAAATTGATAATAAGAAATTTTCAGAACTTGTCGGGACATCAATAAAGGAACTGGAGAAAGAGTTGGGGGTAGCTAGAGGGGGAATCCCTAAACTGTTACTTGGGGCCGCTAGTGAGGGGATTGAAGAAGGACTTCCTTCGGGGGCTTCTGTAATCTTTGAGGACTTTCTAACGTCTTATTTGGATTACAACGAACTAAATGAAGATGTTCCGCTTCTTAGGATCTTCGACAAATACCTTGAGTTCGGTAAATACCTAGCAAGTGGGCAAGTAGATTCGGAGCTTTTAAAGGAAGCATACGAGACAGGCAAGGGTGATTTCATCATAGGGGCTGTTCTTGGTGGTGGCGTTTCTGGTTTGAGTAGTGCGGGTTCGGGTCTGGGGTCGCTGGTAGCACCTTCAAAGGATAGCAGAGAGGCTGCAATGCAAGCGTCTCAACTTCTCTACGAAGATATTTCAGATAGGTTGGCGGAAAGCGGGTCGCCACTTACGGCAGAGGTGGTAGCAAATGTCCTGACTTCTCCCGCTAGAGGCAGAGACTTTGACGGCAAAACACGCGCCGAAGTAGAAGAGATGATCGCCAAAGGTGAACTCACTATGGACGATGCGGCTCGCATGGGACTCGCACCACCTACCCCTACACCTACCTCCACACCTACCCCTACACCTACCCCGGAGCCTGTCCCTGGAACGGAACCTACACCTACCCCGGAGCCTGTCCCTGGAACGGAACCTACAACGGAGGCAGAGCCTACAACGGAGGCAGAGCCTACAACGGAGGCAGAGCCTGTCCCTGGAACGGAACCTACAACGGAGGCAGAGCCTACACCAGAAGCGACACCCACCGCAGAAGGGGAGGCAGACACACCAAACAAAATTATTTTTGAGCCTGTGGAAGCAGACCCCGAAGCGGAGCTTAACAAGATGATTGATAAGGCTCTTGACTCCGATCAACAAGCCGCAGCGGACCCAAGTAAACTGAGTTCACCCGATGTCACACCTGACCCGAGGGTTGAACCCCTCTCCGAAGACCAAGAAGTTGATCGAGTTGTCGCCCAGGTAGACGAGACGACGTTCCCCGAAAGCACTAAAACCCCAACAGACCCCAAGGTTAAACAGCAAGCCGAAGCAGTGAGCGATGAGATTAACAGAATAAATCAAGCGGGTGGTAGGGTTGTATTCGTTAAAGATGCAGAGGAAGCTGATAGAGTTCTGAGGAAAGCCAGGGGAGGAAAGGGCATCCGCCAAAGCCAGAAAGCAAAAATTAGTAAAGGTAGTTCCTTCCAAGCAAACATAGATGGATCTCCGGTAACTTTTGTTTTCGAGTCTAAGCTGAAGAACAAAACTACTTCCGCTCTTCGCAAGATACTTAAAAAAGCATCTCGCGACACTCAGGTTAGTAAGCTGGTGGGCCGCGACTCTGTTGTTCTTCCTAGTAATAAGACGACTAAAAAGCTGAAGATCAAGGACTTCGATAGCCTTACTGATTCTGAGAAAGTATCAGCGGTCTTGGATTGGCTTGACTCGGACCCCCAAAACAATTTGGACCCAGAATCCGACAAGGAGTTTATTACTTACCTCCGGAAGCTATCCGGCAAAGCTCAAGTTACTGCCCCTCCTGTTACGGCCAATGCCATATCAAGCGTTGTGTCTTCCAAAGTGGGAAGCCCAATTCTGCCCCCAGCATCCGAGTCCCCTGTCTTGAATACTGAACAGAAGCTGGGTGCAGGTCGCACTAAACGAGTCTTCAGTAAAGCATCTATTGAACAGACTGCCAAGCAGTTCAAAGGAGAGGACGTAGAGGCGTTTAAGATATTCATGAGTGTCTTAGAGAAGTCATTGGAACAACTCCCTTCTACGGTCACTCTGGTCATAGGTAAGAGTCGATTTGCGGCTGCTGCTAACAGGAGAACTGGAGAAGTATCAATCGACCCCGTTGCTTTGTTTGAGCAGTTTAAGGGTGATAGAGACATAGACTTCTCTAATAGTAGTCATCAAAAATACGTTTCTGCCTCTTTGCAAAGGATAATCAACGAAGAGTTCGCGCACATAGCGTCCTTTAATTCTATCCCTCAGAACGTGTTCGATGATGTTGTTAACGGGATGTCTGACTCTGACTACGAGTATGTGATTAGCACCTATTTTAGATTCGACAAAAAAGGCGCAGCGGAGGCGAGAGCTAACTTGAAGAGTAGCGACCCGGAGATGGTTAAGGGTCAGAAAGGATACTTAGTTGAAGAGTTCTTGCGCCAGCAATACCAGGATAAGGAAGCAGGGTTCACGACAGAGGACTCTTATCTACTTCTCAAAGGGGATAAGAGAAAGCCTATCAGAGATCTCGTTATCGCCTACTTGAAGGGTATGTATCGCCGGATCACCAAGAAGACTAGGAACGGTCGCTTCTTGTCTGGCCCAGAGAGGGCGGCAATCGCCAAGATCACAGATGAGATCAATATGTTGCGGATGGACTTCAAGACTCCGCTTCCATATGGTTACACATTTGACGATTCTCCCCAAGGGGCTGCTGCCGACATCGAAGCACTCAGCCAAATGTTCCCCCCACAGGAGCCTGACGCAGTAGGCGCACCAGCTATTACACCAGAACAAGACGCTGATTACCTGGCAGCAGTCGAATCCGGCGACATGGAGGCGGCGCAACTTATGGTGGATGAGGCTGCTAAGGCTGCGGGGTTTGATTCTCCGAAGGTGTATCATGCTACCAACTCGGAAAAGTTCGACGTTTTCAACGTACTCCCGGCCTACTTCTCAAATCTCAGGTCGTTTAGCGAAAGGTTCGCCAGCAAGCGCGTGGAGACGGTCTACCTGAAGCTGAAAAACCCGGAAGAGATTGATGGTGAGCAAAGTGGACGCCATTTTGAATGGGACGAAGAGGATGTGTCCATGTTCAAGGGAGAAGGAAAAGATGGGGTTCGCATCTCTCACCCCGAAGGAGACGTATATACGGTCTTCGACCCCAACCAAATCAAATCCGCAGACCCCATCACCCGTGATGCAGACGGCAACGTGATCCCATTGAGCCAGAGGTTCGATGAGCGTGAAGATTCTATTTTACGCGCACCTGCTTTTGCGTCAGAGCAAGACGCTGATTACCTGGCAGCAGTTGAGTCCGGTGACCTGGAGACGGCGCAACGGATGGTCGATGAGGCGGCACGGGCTGCTGGTGTTCCACATATTGGAGTAAACATCAATGATAAAGAAAATCCGTTTACAGATCTGATCTTATCTGGTGAGAAAACAATAGAGACTAGAGACACAAAAGCAAATGGACTTGCTCCATTAGTCGGTCAAAGAATTGGAATAGTGAGGACAGGCAAAGGAGATGCCGTTCTTGTTGGGTATGCGACAGTAGGGGATGAGATAGTATATAATACCAAAGAGGAGTTTGATTCTGATTTTGAATTGCATCGAGTATCTGGTGGTGAATATGGATTCAAGAAGATCAAATATGGATATCCAATGCTCGATGTGGAAAAGGTGGAACCTACTACCGTCCCCAAAGCAAAGATGGTCATTAAAAGTAGGCCGATCCTTGAACCAGTAACCCGCGATGCTGACGGCAACGTGATCCTACTGAGCCAGAGGTTTGATGAGCGTGAAGATTCTATTTTACGCGCACCCCGTATCTCTGATGAGGATGCCCGTGACGATGCCATCTACATGGACTCCGTGGACCGGAACGACTATGAGATGGCTGAAGAAGCCTTGGAACGAGTCGCCGCCCGGTATGGGGTAGAGAACCCTGAGTTAGTTGTTCGTGACAAAGATGGTGACATCCTGACTCCTGCACAACGATTCATGATTCCTCCAGGGGTGATCTCGCCACAGAAGATCGCTCGCCATAAAGAACTTGAAGCGAAACATGATGCAGGAACCATCACGCCGGAAGAGACAGCCGAGGCAGAGCGTATCGTAGAAGAAGCTGCACAGGGTGCGGGGTATGTTGTTGGTCCTGTATACCACTCTACGCCTTTTGAATTTACAGAATTTGATCGATCTAAAATTTCCACGAATGACCCAGACACTAACATAGCAGGATTCTTTTTTCTTGATAGGCCATTAATAAACGCCGCAGCGGCTACGGGAGCTATCCAAAGAGGCAAAAAACTAGATAATCCAAGGATTATATCCGCATATCTCAAGCCAGGGAAAGAAGTTAGCAGACAAGAAGTAGAGTCAGAAATTTCTAGGGCTGCTGAAAGTTGGTTTCTTGACGAGAATGGAAACCCAAAAACACAAGAGCAGCTTAAAGAGCAAGGTGGAGACAAATATGGAAATCCAACAGATGGGTTCTTCTGGCCGGAAACGGCTGGGGATTTCATTAGGTTTTCTGAGGACACTTTCCTTGTAAGAAACCCCAACCAAATCAAGTCCGCCGAACCCTTTACCGGAGTCGCGATTGATGAACGGTTTGACAGGGATCAGGATTCGATTCTTTATTCACCCAGGTTCTTGGATGATGTCGATGGGGGCGACGATGTAAGGGCAACGGCGGAATTTGATATACGACCCCTACTTCAAACGCTTGAAATCCCGTTGGTTCACACCAGTAAAGAGTTCAACTTGTTCAGTCGGCTCATTGCAAAACTCACTGGGGTTGACCTGCCCAGCCAGAGAGACATCGTGGGCGATGACGGCAGTCTTTTGTCTGAGTTCCGCAAAGCTGTGGCAGATGGCACCTTTAAAGATGAGCGGATCAGGAACATGATTATCGGCAACGAGAGGTTTGTTCCCGTCGTAGGTAGTCTCCTCAATCGTCTCCACACTGAGATGATGGGTATCCTCAAAAGTAAAAAATACAAAGGTGATTTGCCAGCGGACATTAGGAAACACTTCAACACAGCTATTGGAACGGAAGACATTGTGATTGATCGTAAAGCGAAAATGGACGTAGATGCCCAGCATAAAGCTGACATTGAACTGATTAATAGCGATGATCCTAATTCTTACCGTCAGATGACTCCAGAAGAAGCTGATGCTCTAATCCAAGAGGCTAGAGAAGATAATCCAACAGCAACTGATCGAGAGATTGGAGTAATCGCAGGGAACTTGTATCGCAAAAAACTACACGAAGAAGCCAACGAGAAGCAAAAGGAAGCGACATACAAACTACTTCAAGAAGCCGCTAGGGAACATAAGATAGAAATCGCCCAAGCACTCAAAGAACTTGAGGACGGAGGCCACACTGAACTCGCCCAGATGGTTGTCGAACTGCGGCAAGTAATCACGGATATCTCTGATTACTTTGGTAAAGATGGAGCGGACGCACTGAGTAAAGAACTCAAACTAGCTTTCGATGTAACAAAAGGTTTCTACTTGTCACGACGCTATCGGTTCTTTAATGACCCCACTTATAAGTCAAACCTCATTCTATTACTTCAAGGAGAAGAAGTGAAGGGGGATGAGCAGAAGGTTGCCGAACTTGAAGGGCGAATTGAAACCGCAATCCCAGAGTTTTTAGTTATTGCGCGGAGTGAGGTCGAGAAAAATCTCTTAAAAGCAAAACTAAGAGCGGCTGGAATCAGTGGGGAATTAGTAACCCAAGATCAGATTCAAGCAATTAGCCAATCCCAAGAGTTCCAACGAGAGGTTGATCAAGAATTAGGTGACGAAGACACGGCGGCTAAAAATGCAATGGTTGAATACCTAGCCTCGTTTGGAGATGCGAGGGATTACGAGAACGCTTCCAGCGGAGCCAAGGTAATCCATGACGCACTCAAGAAAAAGAAAGACCTGCCTCCAGGTATCAGGGGTCTTCTTGGTCAATATGAGTCTGATGCGGACGCTATCAGCGGAATCCGGGTAATGCTTCAGACTATTCAGACTCAGACTCATATGCTTGCCAGCATCATGAAGCTCAAGAACCTCGTAGACCTGGACAATCGTTTGCGAAAAGATGCCGAGGCTGCTGGCGAGGAGTATAATCCATTCATCTTATCAAGCAAGGAGTTCCGCAACCTGCCCCCACTAGACCGAAAAAAATTCGATAAGTTGGAGGGCAACGTCCCTGCCTCTAATCCATTAAAAGGGAAGTATGTCAGGAAGGACATCAAGGCCGCACTTGAGGTTTCTAAAGACCCGATTGATATGAGTCGGGCAGACGAAACGGCTAAAGGTTTCGCTAACATTGTATCCACCGTTGGAGTCCTTAATGGATTGACCCTGATGGGAGTGACCACTTTCTCAGGACTAGCCTTCCACTTCAGAAACTCTCTCTCTACTGTGTTCAGAGCAATTAGAGCGGGAGCTTTCTTGAAGCCTGTTTTCACGGCCAAACTCATGGTTCGTGCTATCGCGGAAGCGGCAGTCTCGTTGCCTGGGGTGAGCGAGAAATACCGATACGTCCCTGATTGGATTAACCGTTTAGCCAGAGGTGAGCGGGTTTCTCTGGAGTCGCTCATGACGGAACACGCCAAACTAGAAGGACTCAGCGTTGTCAATCAGAGTGTGAGGGCGGCTACTTATAAAGACCTCTTCGGGCTGAGAAAGTCAGAACCTAGTTTCATCGCAGACATGGACAAACTGGAGTCTCTAAACCCTGCTTCAAGGGCATTTAGGAAACTCTCTAAGAAGATACTAGACTACTCATTAAAACTTACGAACGCATCCGACAATGCTTTCCGAATCGCACTGTTCTACAATAACGTAGACCTTTTGAAAAAGGCTAGGGCCAAGAAGGGAGAGGGGTCGTTCCGAGGGGTTCCGATTTCGGAGATGTCAGACTACGACATCGAAAAGGAGGCAGCTAGGATGATGAATAAGATCACCCCAGGTGAGGACTACCTTGTTCAAGCTGGTAAAACTCTAGCGGAGTCTCCTTTGCGGGTTGTCGTAGCACCCTTCGCTAGATTCAAGTTTGAGACAATGCGGACATATGTGAACTACCACACAGAAGTCCTTGAGCTTTTGAAGTCAAGTAACCCCGTCATGAGAACAGAGGGGGTCAAGAGACTCGCTGGAGTAATTGCGATGTATGGTGTCTCCTTCGGCCCCGCCAGTTACTTATTGAGTAAACTCATAGGTGGGCTTGATCAGGAAGAACAAGATGCCTTGGACGAGGGCAACCCCAGCTTCTACAAACGCGCCCAGATGGTCAGATTTTTAAACCGTGAAACAGGGGAAATAACGGACTACAATGCCACCTTCATGGATGAATTAGCTTTCTTTGGAGATCCCGTTAGTTATGGCTTCCAGCAGAATCGACAAGATAGACTAGGTGCTATGGGTGCGGTTTCTGGGTTCCTGGGGGCGATTGCGTTTGGGGAGATATTGGATCAGCAAATCCTGTCCGAAGTTTACCATGAAGCAGTGCAAACCAACCGGGATGCCTATGGTAAAAAGATTGTTGAGGAAACTGATAGAGGTTCCGACCGTATTGAAAAGCCAATACTTTATTCGCTAAAAAGGCTTGCTCCTGCGTTTGTCCGAGGAACCATTGAAGGCAAGCAAGCCTATGACTCTGCTCAAGGAACAGAGTCCGAGAAGATGGAGGCGGCTGCGAAAGCACTCTTCGAAAGAGCGGTTTTGCCTACGAAGCCTTTCACTAGAACCGTAGCCGAAAGACATTCAGCCATTCTTAAAAAGTATAACGTCTTTAAGCGGAATGCTTCCTCGCATAAATCTGATGTGATGACGCAGTATATTAAGGTAGGTAGGCAAAAGCGAAAACCAACAGACGAAGAGGTAAGGGAGTCCGCTAACGCTTACTACGAGGGACTCATTCAAGTCTATGACTTGACCGACAATGTAACCAAGCAGTTCTTCAAAATGGGAATGTCTCCAGAGGAAATTGCGGTTGCACTCAGTTCTACCGGACTGATGAAAAAGACAGATATTCGTAATTACCTTAGAGGAAGCACCCGTAGTCAGTTGGTTACTAGGGCGTTCTCTTTACCTTTACCTACTTCTGGAAAAGATGGAGACGAAGGGAAGCTGAGAAAGTTCGATGATGTGAGCGATGCGAATCGACGCTATCGGTTCATGCTGGAAGCAAGGAGAAAATATACCACTAAAGGATTTGAAGATGGAACCTATGTTCCTGGAACCTACAATTACAAAGATGAAGAATAAGTTTCAACCCCACATGATGTATGATAAGTCCGGTAAAGGCTATAAGGCTAATACCTACGCGCAGCACTTAGCCATGAAGAAAAAAGGATACGGACACTCAAAGCCTGGTAAGTCGAATGCAGACTCCAGCAAAGCGAAGGCTGAGAAGCGGGTGAAGAAGCTAATCCGCAAGAAGTCCGGTTACTAAACCGAGGTGTTCGTCATCTTCAGAATGGTCTTCTCAATCGAGGAGAATACTTCCTCGTATTCGTCACTGGCAGGGTCAGTCACCGCCGCCGCCAGGGATCGCGTAAACGATTCACGGCAGGAGGGTAGGTCTATGATCGCACCCCGAACACTGGTCTTTGTTCCGTGAACAAACGCCAGTGCCGCCCAGTTACCATTCTCTGGGCGAGCCAGGATCTCGACGGTGTTGCCGCCGAGATCCAAAAATTCTTTCTGATTCATTTGTCACACTCGTATATCAGACACAGTATTGCAACCAGCACTATCAGGTTAATGACCAGATACATTTCACTTCCTCCTCACTCCTAAGATTTTAGATTTGTAAAGCGAGAGTGGAGTTTTGCATACCGCCTTGCTCCGAGTCGGGCGGTGAATGCATTGCCCATCCCCGATGTAGATCAGGATATGCCCAGAAGTTCCTGATCGACTCCCGCGCCAAGTGATTACAACATCCCCTGGACGGATTACTGCTGGCAGAATGGGGTGTCCCCACTTCAACCAGTTTCTAGCCATTGAGTGACCGTAGGGGGGAATCCCCCCAGAATCTTTAATGACATGACCCACGAAGTTCGCGCACTGACGGGAGTGTCCGTACCGGTAGTGGCGACCCGTCCATTTCTTCGCGGACGCGACGATCTCGGAGGAGGTAAACTTACCAGGGATCAGGGGACGGAACTCCCGTTTCTCTTGTCCACTCGCGAGGTATGTCGCTAGGCCAGACAGAATGATAATGATAATAATTAATATCTTCATTTCTTCGGGTGTCCTAAGTGGTTATTCACATACTGCTGCACCCCTTGTCTTGTCATGCCAACTATATCTGCTATCTCCTGGTAGGTCATTTTCTTTCGCCTGAGTTGGCGGATTTGAGATAACCTTTCGGGATCTCTGGGGCCGCTTTTTTGGCCCCGCTTCCGTCCAGGTTTTCGCATGGCCCCCGCTTTTAGGAGTCTACTCCTGAGTGTCGCATAGCAGCAGTTGTAATCTTCAGTCATGTCTTGTAATCGCTCGCCTCTCTGATAGCGAGCGATTATCTGAGGTAGTGGTAATGGTTTTGGAGTTCTCATTTTTGGTGTTGTTTCAGGGTTGCTTCGGACACGGTGAGGTCATGCATGGCGGTGTATCCGTAGACAAATCCTAGCCGGAATATCTCTACTTCCACTGACTTTACTTCCGCGCTCGAGTCGGCAAAAATTGCCTTCAGCCGCTTCAAGTCGGCCTTGTATCTTTTTTCTAATGCTTCGCACATAATTTCTTACAGGTTACAGGTTACTTCTCTTTATAAATTACTGATCCATTTTAATATCCCGCCCACGCTCTCAGGTTTTGGAATGTGGAGAACTCGATCCAAGCCCCGCGAGATACCCCGTGGACTCCTGCTGGTTCACTGTTTATGATAAACAGATTCCCGTTGTTGAGGAACGCCTCGCGTCCCCAGTCGTGGGACTTCGCCCACTGTAGGTGTTGTTTGTTCATGCTATTTTGTTAGGTATTTAAGGTTATCCTTCGCCGCTTTGATATTGTTTTCTGGCGTGTTTTTAGAACTGTCGAACCAGTTTTCCAGCGGGTCTTCTCCGGTGATGGCACAATCTAGGTTATAGTGCGCCCATGAAGCGAAGTAACGAATGGTTCTGAATTCCAAGTGAAACCGGAGGTCCGATAGCACGTCGTCGGTGATCTCATTGCCTTCACGTTCGTCCCAACCTCCCGTGAGTTGATAGTCATTAGAACCTGCGATAGTGTCCAAGTAAACGACGAACCAGGTTTTACCGTTCTCACGACCCATGTCGATATATTGGCAATCCTGACGTGGACCTTTGTCGCCCCACCAAACATTGCCAACGTCCTCCGGTTCACCCTCCCAGTGGAAGTCGCCTTCCGGCGCGTGTGCGAATAGTTCATCAAAAGTAGGGGGTGTAACTTTCGCTTTCGCTTCCTTTTCCTTGCGCCAAATCTCTTCACGCAAGCTATCTATTTCATTTTTCATTTTTGTTTTCATATTTGAATTAATACTTTGAGGCAGGGATATATCCCTTGCCATTACACGTTTTACAGTCATCGCCGGATTCATCCAGGGGTGATTCTTTACCGCACCCGTAACATTCGTAGCAGGTGTTGTCGAGCGCGTCGATCTCACGGTCGAGGACATCGTGCGCGGTTGCTCTCGCAGCATCGCTGAGAGATGACCAGCACCCGCTCTCTTCGTCCAGAGGTTGCTCCTCGATTTCGGGAGGTTCCCAGTAACCTCCGGGAATATATCTCCATGTTGTCCTGCACCAGACCTTCGCAGTGATAAACCTCTTGGAAGCGATGGTACGGGGAGTCTCCCGCTCTAACTCTACACAATAGTAGGTTACCTCACCGTCTGTGAATATGTTATCCCCGTCCTCCGGTGAAGGTCGAAGCCCTGGACGGATTGCCTCCGCCAAGTCGAGGTCTTTTGGCTCAGGCGGGAATGTGGGGATGTCATCGCCCATCACCTCTTCCAGAGTAGGTCTGTCTTTAGCGTGAATCGCGTATTTCATGCGGGTGATTCTCCTTTTTGAGTTCCGTTCCACCACTGGGAGACAGTCGCTTGGTGTTCTTCACCATCAGTGCCGAGGTAGATCAGTTGGTGTTTACACCCTTTCTTCAGCCAGCAAGGTGTGCTGGAAAAGAATGGGTGTTCCCAGTCGATATCCGGCGTGATCTCAAGCCTCCACTGCACCTCTGGAAACTCTTCCTTGTCGAACTCATCAGGTTCCAGGAGGAGTCTGGTGGACTGCCACCCATCGAGGTCTACTGCCATTCCGGTAGAGGCGTAGATGGGGCGTGTGAATCGGCAACCCGATTCAGTTTGGAAGAACAATTTCCTATCGGTTTTCTTTACTAGTTTCATTTTACAGGTTACAGGGTTCAGCTTTTGATGATTCTCTGCTGGCGGCGAGTACCGTGCGCCACCACAAAGGCGCGGATTTCCTCAAAGATGATTGCGCTTTGTTCCGCCAGGGTTTCTGTCGGGCAACCATGCGTGAAGGGCAGGTTCCCGTTTGTCTGGATCGCGAATCCTCCACGGGGAGTTTCGATTCTCAGAATCGAATTACCGTTTCGGTCGATGTCTTTCTTTAGTTTCATTTTACAGGGTTCAGTGGTTCGGTGTTCGTGGTTCGTGGTTCAGTGGATTTGGTGGACGCGTAAAAAGAATTTAATGCCAAGTATGCCTCGTTGTCCTGTTCGCAACAAGACATACCGGGGTTAAATATACGACCGAGCGCAGAAAGCGCGGCGTATTCCGCACTGTCTTGTCCAGAATGACATTCTACGTAATGCCAGTAGGCTCCTACGATTAACTCAGTCAAGGGGCATGCCTCAAATTCACCGATGGTCCAGTAATCGCTATCAAATCCAAGCCAGTCTTCCCGGCGGATCTCATTCGCGATCAGGGTGATAGCCTTGGTGATGCGGTCATAATTCAGATTTCCATCCGTGTAGAATAGACTTCGGTTTATAATATTATAGATGCGATTTATATTTTTCATTTTTACAGGTTACAGGTTACAGGATAGGGCGAATCGCCATGAAGTCGTAGGTCTCGCCACGAAATGAGTAGCAGTCTCCGTCTGCATACCTGACTTCTTCCCAGACGTAGTCGCCATGCTCGTTGGTGCCTGACGCGATCTCGACGAAGCTCGTTGAGGACTCGTTGCACCAGAAGATTTCGCACCTGTGAACAGCAATACGGAAACCATCTCCGGGCTTCTGTTCTCCCATTCGTAATTCGATTTCAATTAATTTAGGGTGCTTACGCTGAATGTCGCTAGTCTTTTTCATTTTACAAGGCTCAGTGGTTCGTTGTCATGCGGTGTGATTGATAGCCTTTTCTCGCTCGTCACTTGATTGCATTGATGATTTTATTTCATCAACATAAGTAATATTATAATCAGAGTCTCTAAGTGTCGATTCAATACTTAATTCTCTTACAATTTCTTCAGCTTCTTCTTCTGAATTAGCTTCAACTTCAAAACTATTGTAAATTTGTATTCCAACTTGATATTTACTTTTCATGTTATTAATTTATTTCGGGTTCAGGGTTGGGGTTCACGCTTTGGCGACCTCTTGATGAAATCTTTTCGGGATACGACTACCTCCGTCGAACTCTTCGGGTAGAGTTCCGTCTTCCTCAAGATAGGCCCATTGCCTATCCGTAACTCCAAGGCTTTCTGATCCTTGTTCTCTGATTAATACGACCACGTTCCGGTATCCCTCGCGGGGTTTCTCAGCCTCTTGCTTTGCTTCGGCAAATGCATCGAAGTAGAACGTGTCGTCGATGTCCTCAGACTCATCGTCTATCACCAGTTCGACCCCCCACTCGTATGCGGTTCGGGATCGTGTCAGTTCTTTGTATTCTTTATCAGTCATAATTGCTTGTGGGGAACACCCCCTGCTGCTTGTAATATTACGATATTAAAATCCTACTGTCAACAATTAATTTTAACTATTTTTAATTCAGATAGGGAGGAGGGAGTCAAGATTCAGCTTTTGATGATTCTCTGCTGGCGGCGAGTACCGTGCGCCATTACGAAGGCGCGGATCTCCTCAAAGATGATTGCGCTTTGTTCCGCCAGGGTTTCTGTCGGGCAACCATGCGTGAAGGGCAGGTTCCCGTTTGTCTGGATTGAGAATCCTCCACGGGGAGTTTCGATTCTCAGAATCGAATTACCGTTTCGGTCTATTGATTTTTTCAGTTTCATTTTACAGGCTACAGGTTACAGGGTTCAATTTTCGAAGTTTTGGCGCATCCTTTCAACAGTGTATTCCGGCACATTGTGGATACTGCCATAGTCGCCAGTCATCACGATCTCTTCGACAGGGATGCCGAGGGATTCCGCATAGGCGATGTATCTCTGCATCTCCCACCTTCGGATGAAGGTGTTCGACACGACTACCGATCTGCCTGAGTCCATTGCTTCCTTGGCTTTCTCAAAGCACCACGCATGGGCTTCGTTCAGTTTCGCAGGGTCGAATCCCCCACGCTCCGCAAACCACATGTCGGCTTCGTAGTGGTCTGGGATTCCGAGTCCCCTGGCATACGTAGATTTTCCACTACCTGGGATTCCCCTTACGAGAGTGAGTTTCATTTTACAGGCTACAGGTTACAGGGTTCAATTTTCTTAATCTCAAACACCCTCGACAAGAATATCTTCAGTTTCAAATTCGTCAGTTTCGTCGTCATAGATTTCACGGGATAAGACCATTTCCATCCCTGGTCCGAAGCTGTCGTCAGCTAATCGACCGAAGTTTTCTCGAGCTTCATTTTCGTCACGCCATGTTGCGACATCAAATGCGCCCTCGCGGAAGTCCTCTCCATCATAGCGGAGGTGGGTCATGCCCCCAGAACAACCCGCCCCGCGCAAGGCGGCGGCGTGTTCAGAGGTGGTGCGAATGGTAATTTCGTAGGTGGTTATTTTCATTTTACAGGTTACTTAAAAATAAAGTTCGGATTCAGCCATTTTTCTGGCGTAGCTAATTTCACGGGCGCGATCTCCCCGCTGGTGCTTATCATCCAAGGAGGCTTGCCTTTCTTCAGCGCATCGCGGTTTGGCGGGCCGTGGCTTTCTGGTAAGCCTCGACCGTTAGCCGGGAGTTGTAGGGCCGATACGGCTCATCGTCTCCCATGAACGGGCGACGGTCGCTGCGTTGCCACTTTTCGGAACCCTGATATTGGATTGTGCCGTCAGAGAATACTCTGACGTAACAGTCGCCGCAATGGCAACTGCCCATGCCAGCAGTGACTACGATCTTGGGGCGGCCTCCCTTTTTGCCGTTCTTGCGAGCGGCGGCGTGTTCAGAGGTGGTGCGAATGGTAATTTCGTAAGTGGTTATTTTCATTTTACAGGTTACAGGTTACAAGTTTCGTTGTTCACGCCCATAGCGAATCGCACTCGACGATCTCTGCTTCAGCGATTTCATGGCGATTGATGAAATCCATCGCCTCCCCCCTGGACTCAAATTCTACG
>Ga0208767_1001696_pt1 | contig 17204 bp, 19 predicted proteins | sample VirMetDEL_Mar_21_FD_184514 | JGI IMG/M metagenome (GOLD analysis project Ga0208767, IMG submission 184514) | Aqueous microbial communities from the Delaware River and Bay under freshwater to marine salinity gradient to study organic matter... | ecosystem: Environmental > Aquatic > Marine >... | reverse complement strand
GTTATGTAATCGCATTTTTTCTGTCGATAAGGGTCGAAAAAATTGCCTCACTCCTCACCTCTCGCATGGTTTCCCGGCAGGATCTTGCTGTTCTATGGGGCGTCGATCCGTCACGCGTTTCGCAGTATGCCGATCTCGATAATTTCCCGATCGATCAATGCAAACGAGACAAAGTTGGGCGAGTTATCGGCTGGCCGCTTGTGGCCTGTACTCGCTGGTTCATTGACTGGAAAACCGGCACCTCTGAGGAAACGCTGGCGGACCTTAAGCGTGAGGAGAAACGCGAGCATGTGCAGCAGGAAAAAATCAAAACCGTCCGGATGTTGCGGGAGGAAGAGTACGCGACGGGAAACATCCTGCCGCGTGATGAGAAGGAAGTTTCAGACCGAGAACATATCGGCGTGGCTCGTGACACGTTGATGGCGTTGCCTCGGGAACTGGCTCGCCTATTGCCTGAACAATATCACGCGAAAATTCAATCGGAGGGTGAGCGAATCATCCGCCGGACACTGGAACGACTATCAACAGAGCTGGAACATCAGGCTGACGATGAGGACGAGTGAGCAACCAGCACCTCAAATCAACGGCGGATGTCTGGATCCCACCGGTGCCGACGAAGTGCTCGGAATGGGTGCCGGCTCACATTCGGGTTCCGGCAGAACTGGAAACACCCGGAGCGTTTGACCTCGACAAATTCCCTCACGCTCGGGGCGTGCTGGAAGCTGCCGACGACACTGGAATCAGGGAAATTTACTTGCGCTGGGCGACTCGAAACGCAAAAACATTCACAGCTTTGTCGGTGCTTGTCTGTCTGGTCGACCAGTATCAGCGGCCCGGCCTGTTCGCAGCTCCGGACGAAGCATCGGCCGACGACATCGTGCAAACGTCCGTCTATCCGATGCTCGAAGCCAGCGACGCGACGCGTTCGCGGCTGCTGCCTGATCATCGCCGAAATGAAAAGTACGTCGTCATCGGTCGAAGCCGGATTCGTAAATCGTACGCCGGAAGCAAAACGCGGCTGGCGAGGTTTCCGGCGTGTTATGGTCTGGCCACTGAGGTCGGGCTGTGGCCGATCAACATGATCAACCGCTTTCGTCAGCGAGGCCGGCTGTTTCCATTCGACCGAAAGATGATTTTCGAGGGCAAGCCTGAAGAAGAAGGCAACTGTGCGATCAGTGCTCTGGTCGACTCGCCGACAACGCAGCGACGTTACTATCAGGTGCCGTGCCCGCACTGCAACACACACCAGCGGCTGACGTGGGGCGACCAGAAAGGAGACACGCCCGGCATCAAATGGGACGCGACCAAAGGCAAACGCGACCCTCTGACCGCTTCGAAAACAGCCTACTATCAGTGCGAAAACGGCTGCCGTATTGACGACGTGCATCGTGGCGAAATGATGCGAGCGGGCATCTGGGTTGCCGAGGGCCAGTACGTTGACGAATCAGGCCAGCTTTGCGGGCAGCCTGAAGTTGACGGGCAGAATGTCGCATTCGACGAACTTTCAAGCCTCTACGCGCTGGTGATTTCCGGCTGGGGCCAGCTCGTTCGAGAATACTACGAGGCGAAGGATGACATCGAAACCTACCGCGAATTCGTGACCGGCACGCTGGCTCAGTGCTGGAAAACTCAGCGAGCCGACATCGCGCCGAACGTCGTCGCCGAACGATTCAAGACCGACGAACCGCTGCGCCGAGTTCCTGCGTGGGGCAAGTTTCTGACTCGTGCGTTCGACGTGCAGAATCAGGCCGGCGGGCTGGAATTCCCGTGGGGCGTGTGTGCGTGGGGAGACAATGGCCGAGGTGCTCTCGTCGATTATGGCGTCGCGTACGGCTGGCACGAACTCCAGCGACTTCACGCCGATCAGCAGTACAGCCACGCGGACGGCGGGCAACCGTTGCAACCCTGCTGGACCTGTATCGACTGCTCTGACGGTAATGTGGCCGAGGAAGTCTACGCCGCGACGGCGAATCTCAACCGCACGCTGCCGATCAAGGGGATGGCTCACAAGATGCAGCCGGCGTATCGGTTCGGGGAACTCGGCGGCGGGCGTTCGAAAAGCCGCTACTCGCAGCGGCAGCGAGTTCTCAGCGGTCAAAAGCTGTTGCTCGGAGCCAACTCGGACCGGTCGCAGGAATGGTTGCAGAAACACATCGAAGGCGTCGTGCAGCGTAATTCGCCGCAGTGGTTCAGTCTGCCGCTCGAAGCGTCGATGGACGAGTTTTTGATCAGCGAAATCCTCAACGAGTTCGGTGAGGATGGTTTCGATCCGCGTGGATTTAAAAAACGGATCTGGAAGCGAAAAGACCCGAACAAGCCGAACGACATGCGGGACGTGATTCGGTACTGCTGGATTCTGGCCATGTTCGTGACGGATCAGGGGAAAAACTGGAACGCACTTCCGGCTCGTGACGGTGTTCGTCGCGAAGCTCCGAAGGTGCAGAAATCGCAACCGCCGGCACTGTTGACCGGCGGCGGAAGGAGCTGGCGATGAGTGATATCAACGAAGCAATGGGCATCAGTCCGGCGACTCCGCCGCCTGCACCTGTCGACACACCGAAAAAGCCGAAACCGAAACGAACCGCGTCGAGCCGACCGAAGCCGCTACCGCCGACAGCCGAAGAAGCCGCACCGCCGCGAACTGTGAAACTGTCACGGATCAGACAGGGGCAACGCTGTCCGAAATGCGAACGCGGCCTGATCGGCGTGATCCGCACTCGGCTGTATCGCGTCAAAAATAAACGCGTCGTGATTCTCGGCTGCCGTAACCAGTCCTGTTTCTGGGATCTGGACGGTGACAACGAACGAGTGACGCCGATCAATGCTGGTCGCCCGGTCGATGCCTGATTCCGAACTCGGTGTGATTGTGCTGGTGTTTTTCGGTCGATTGCTGCTCGACTCGTCGGCGTGGTTGATGGAGAACCTGTATCTGACCGGTCGCGGCGTTTCGGCGGCATGTCTGTCGGCGATGCTCGTCCTGATCGGTACGCCACTGGCTCGGATTCTAATCGCAGACAGAAACGACGGAGCGACCATTGCAGCCGCGTTGGCCGTGTTCGTGGCCACTCTGATCGGTTCCCGCGACTATTCGAATCGAAAAACTCAACAACCGTAAAATTGGAGCATAAAATGGATCGAAAAAAGTTAACGGACACAGCTTATCGATGGGCGTGTGATTACATAGACGCCCAACAGGATATCGATTTTCAGGGCGTGTTTGAGGGAATGACCGACGAACAATGGGCTGATCACCTCGATTTCATTGTCGATTGCTTCGAAGTCGGACTAAAGCCGACGCATTTTCTGGACACGCTGATCGAGTCCCAGCGTGATTTCAATTTACTGTACGGCGAGGGTGGATCAGAGTGATTCTTTCTGCGTCTGGCTTTACACAAGAGAGCGCAGACGACGCAAGAGAGCGCAGACGACGCAAGAAAAGTTGGTGCGTGAAAAATTCGCACCAACCCGCACCACGTGTTGACGATTAAAGTCGCACCACCTGACAACGTCGTGCATGTCTCTCTGGACCTATGCCGACTGGATCACGCAGACCGATCAGACCACCCGTCTGGAGCGGTTGCGGCTGCATATTGCCGAGGTTTCACAGAAAACCGTCGGCAGTAAGACCCGGACCGGTGCGTATTTCCCGGTCGACACCGCCTACCTGAAGATGCTGACGGAAAACGAGCGGACGCTGGCCAAACGCGTCGAGCCGTCCACGTCTCCGTCAATCGCCCGTTCCTCTGCTCTGTGTCGGAGGGAATAGGCGTGTTGACTCATTCTCCTCGAAAACTGGCCCGCCGCCCGGCCCCGCCAGCCGCAAGGCTCAGCGGATACGTTCGCACGGAACGGGATCCGGAACTCGAAATCAAGCGGCTGCGGCACAACGTTCATCAGTTGCAGACTGCGTTGAAGTCGCAGGCGTACGAGACGGCGAAGAAAAACCGACTCAACCGAGAGCGCTCGACCGGTGGCGGCACCGGCGACGAACGCCTCGACGAAGCGACGCTATGGGATCTCCGCGAAATCTCACGAGACGTCGATCGAAACAACGGGCTCGCGATTGGAATCATCGATCGGTGCGTTGAAAACATCATGGGGCCGGCTGGTTACGACCTGCTGCCCAAAACCGGCAGCGACGACCTGAATCGATCCGTCGAAGATGACTTTCTCGACTGGTTGCAGGTGGCTGACGTTCGAGGCGAGTTCACCGGGTGGGAACTCATCACCAAGGTGTTCCGAGCTGCCGAAGTCGATGGCGACTCGTTCATGCAGTGGGACGCTGACGCCAACGACGGCGACGGCGGGCTGCGAGCGTTTGAAGCCGACCGCGTACTCTCTCCGTTCAAGACGGCAGGGCTGCGAGGCGTTGCTACGGTTCGCGGAAAAAACCTGATCAACGGCATCGCCCGCGACGGTTCAGGCCGTAAACGCTGGATGTTCGTCGCCAACAAAACGCCGCTGTCGCCTGATGTTCGAGTTGACGAAGGCCAGATCATCGACGCTCGAACGGTGGTGCATATCGCCGACCCTCGCCGGTTGAGTCAGAATCGAGCAGAGCCGCGATTGTCGCCGGTGATTCGTGACATTGACGACCTCGACGACCTGATTCTCTACGAACGCATCGCCGCCAAGGTCGTCGCCGCTCAGGCGTATTTCATCAAAACGGACAGCCCGGAAGGTGCCGCCGACGCGATGAAATCGGCGAGCGACAGCACGGGTGCGTCTCGGATTCAGGAAGTTTTGCCCGGCACAGTGAACTACCTCGGCACGCAGGAAGACATCGCCGCGTCACCGACAAACCGACCGTCGGACAACTTCGAGGCGTTCATCAAGCTGCTGAACCGTTACGTCGGTTTGCCGCTCGGTCTGCCGTATGAACTCGTCATGATGGACTTTTCACAGGTCAACTTCGCAAGTTCCCGCCAGCTTCTGAATCAGGCGCAACGCCGCTGGAAGTGCCAGCAGTTCCGCGTTGCCAAGTACGTCAGCCAGATCTTTCGCTGGTGGCTCGCTCAGAAGATCGAGAACGGGCACTACAAAAAATTCAGGAAGCAACTCAACAGCGGGCAGGTCTATCGTCACGAATGGGGCTTCCCCGGCTGGCCGTCACCAAATCCGCTGCAGGATGCTCAGGCCATCGCCACCGGTCTCGAATGGGAATTCGAATCCCGCACCAACGCCAACCGCCGGCAGGGTGTCAGTCAGGACGACATTTTCGACGAACTGGCCCGCGAAAACGCACGAGTCACACCGGCAGCGGCAGCAGATGCGCCAGCCGCTGCCGCCACAAATACGAATGATCCAGCGGCTATGTCACGGCATCTGCTGTTGCTGACGGAACGCCTCGCTGATCTGGAGGCTACCGTTAATGCCTGACCTGTCTACTGCGTTGAAAACCGCACCGAAGTTCGATCGTGCCCCGGTCGCTCGTGGTCTCGAATCAGACTTCGACGGCGTGATCGGTCTCGACGAGACTGGCGGCGATAATAAGGCCGGGCTAATCAGTGGCTTTGCGGTGATCACTCGCGCCGAGGCTCTCGGTCACGGTTTTTGGATCGATGACGAAATGCTGCAGCAGACGGCGGACGCGATCAACGCGATCGGTGCCGCCGGGATCAAATCGCGTTTCACGCATCCCGGACTGTCCGGCGATGGTCTGGGATCGTTTCTTGGTCGAGCCAAAAACGCGGTCGTCGATGGTGATGTTGTGCGGGCTGATCTGCATCTCGCCACGTCTGCACACGACACGCCTGACGGTGACCTCGCCTCGTACGTGATGAAACTCGCCGCTGAGGATCCGGAAGCGTTCGGCACGTCGATTGTATTCCGTCACGACTCCACCGCCGAAAATCAGTTCTACGAAGAAAACTCGACCGTTGAAACATGGAACGAGCCGGACGGCCGAGAACGATCGCGGCAAGTGTTCAAATCACCGGACCCGCTGAACGTCGACAATCTGCCGCACGCCCGGTTGAAATCGTTGCGAGCGGTGGACGTCGTCGACGAACCGGCGGCGAACCCCGGCGGAATGTTTCATCGTGGGCAGGAAATCGCGGAAGACGCCGACGCCCTGCTCTCGTTTGCTCTCGGTCTGACGACTGAAAAGCCGGTCCTTGCCGAACTCTCCATTGATCCGGACAGGGTGTCCGGTCACGTCGCCCGTTTTCTGTCTCAGCACGGGCTTTCCCTCGTTCCTGCAAAGGAGGCCCACCAGATGGCCGACGACAACAAGCAGCCAACACCGCCAGCGCCATCGCGGGCCGATTACGCGGCGGAACTGGACCAGTTCACCAGCCGGTTCGGAGCCGAACGTGGCGTTGAATGGTTCAAGGCTGGCAAAACCATGACCGAGGCCCTCGGTCTGTTCGCCGATGACCTGCAGAAGCAACTCGCCGCCAGCGAGCAGCAGATCGAAACGCTGTCCGCTTCGGTGAAAGAACTCGAAGACAAGCTCGCCACCGCGAAAAGCGAAGCCGCTCCGAAAGTCGAGTTCGCAAACTCGGACGAAGACGGTTCCGACCTGTCCGCTGACGACAGTGACCCGGAAAAAGAAGCCACTTCGCTGTGGAACAGCAACAAAGACCTGCGTGAAGAATTCGCCGGCAACTTCTCGGCGTTCAAAGCCGGCTACCTGCGCTCGCCGGAAGACTTCGCCGACCTCAACTGATCAACCCGATTTCCAACGGTTGGAAATATCACGAAACATCACGGTCTGACAGGAGTATCCGATGACCGCTCTTTCCAAAGACACGCCAGTCGTCAGCAACGTCGGAGTCCACGCCGATCTGGCGATGGCCGCCGAAGTGATCTACGACGGCTCAATCCTCAGCTACAACTCAAGCGGCTACGCCGGAGCGTTTGCTCTAGGTGAACGGTTTGCCGGTCACGCCGTCGAAGGCAAGGACAACAGCGCCGGTTCTGCCGGTGACACAAAAATCCGAGCACTTCGCGGAAAGTACATTCTCAAATGTGCTCTGTCGGGTGTCGCTCTGACGGATTCGGTGGCTCGTTCTGCCGTCTACGCTCAGGACTCCGGCACGCTGTCACTGACCAGCGGCCAGCGAGTTGGTCGAGTCATCGAATACCTGTCCAGCGGTGTTGCTCTGGTCGAATTCGACACCGAAGCGGAAACGCAGGTGCTGACCGAGTCGATCGCGTTCGGTGATTTCACCGACAACACCAACACGACCGGCTACATCGATTTCGCCACGGCGATTCCTGAAGGCTCGATCGTGCTGGGTGTTCAGATCAACGTCACCACCGGGTTCACCGGTGACACGACGGCGGTCGCAGATGTCGGAGTTGCCGGCACGCTGGAGAAGTTCGCCAGCGATCTGAACGTGTTGGCTGCCGACGTCGTCGGCGAAGTGCCGGCAGTGGCCACCGCGTACTGCTCAGCCGCAACCACCGTCCGCGTCACCGTCACGGGAGCTGCCGACTTTGGCAATATCTCCGCCGGTGCAGCAACTGTCTCTCTGATCTACACAGACGCCGTTCGCGTCTGATTTCGTCAATGCTCAGCGGCTAGGGTAGCTCCTGAAACGTCGGAACCTGCGACCGACCCGCCGCTGATTAAAACACCCCAATCGCAGGCCACACGTTGGCGCAGGACAGCGACTTCCGAAAGGGAAGTCGAATGGCCAGACGAGGACTTGAACGGCTTTCAGATCGCGCCCTCAAAGCGATGTTCTGGAGTCAACTTGAGATCAGCCAGTCGAAACTGGGCTGGGTTGATCGTCTCTCGAATTTCTTCACCAGCGACGCTGACCGTGAGGAATACCCGGATCTCGACGGTGCGCCGGTCATGACCGAGCGGCAATCCGGTGTGAACGCGAAACGGCTCAAGCCGGATTCGTTGATCATCGAAAACGTCGAGTTCGCCGCCGCGATCGAAGTCAACAAGAAGTTCCTTCGCCGCGACAAAACGAACCTGATCAACACTCGCCTCGGTGATCTGGCCTCGCGGTCGGTAACTCACTGGGCGAGCCTGTTGTCAAACCTGATCAAGAACGGTGAAACGCTCACGATCGGCAACGACAACGCCGAAACGTTCTTCAGTGCCTCGCACGTGCTGGGCACGCAATCCGCTCAAAAGAACACGCTGACGGCGTCTGAAGTTGCGGACCTGAACGTGGCTACCGCGACCGCTCCGACGATCGACGAAATGGCGAAAGCCATTCTCGGCGTCATTTCCTACATGTACGGCTGGGTCGATGACGTGGGCGAGCCACTGAACGACACCGCGCAGGACTTTACAGTGATGGTTCCAACCTCACTGTGGGCGTCCGCAATGGCTGCGGTGACGAGCAACCAGCTCAACGGCACCAACGGCAGCCGAGACAATCCGCTCACTGGCGGCGACTTCAATGTCACCGTCGCACACAACGCACGCCTCGATTCGGCCTTCACGACGAAGTTCTGCGTGTTCCGGTCTGACAGTGCGATGAAACCGCTGATTCGGCAATCGGAAACAGACGCGGATCTTACGATTCTCGGACCTGATTCCGAATACCAGGCCACGCACGACGGAAGCTGCCTCTTCCAGATCGAAGCCAACCGAAACGTCGGTTACGGCCACTGGTGGAACGCTGCTCTCGCCACTCTGTCCTGATCCACCCTCGCCGCTCCGGGTGTCGTCGAGTCCCCCCGCTCGGCGGCACTCGTGCGGCGTTTTCTGAAAGTCTTCTGCTATGTCGTGGTCTGATTTCCTCAGCGACTCCGCTGCGGCGACTCTGGCCGATCATGGCATCAGCGCTACCTATACCGACACAGATGGAACCGCCACGCCCCTGACGGTTCTGTTCAGCGAGACAACGGGCGACGGGGAAGATGACCAGTACAGCGAACGCGACGAGCGAAAGGCGTACGTCGATCTGCTGGTCGCCACTGCGGTCGACTCACGCGGCACCTTCACTGTCAACTCAGAAGTCTGGCAGATCAAAGGGCCGGCAGGCCGGGATGAAAACTTTCAAAGCTGGCGACTGTCACGAACCAGCAAGAAATCGCAACGCATGACCCGAGGGAGACGCTAAGCAATGCCAGCCGCTACCGTCGCCGCCACGGGTCCGATCAGCCTGCCGTACTTCAAACTGGCTCAACTGCTCAGCCAGTGCCCGACTTTTCAATCAGCCATGTCCGTCGGCAGTTCTGCTGACGCACTGGCTCTGATCGATTATCCGGAATGGGACAGCGCCAACAGCGACGCCACCACCGGCCAGCAATTCAGCGGCCCGGCGGTTCCCGGCTGCATTGTCACGAAGTTCGGCGGAGTCGGTCGCGACTTCGAACTGCGGCGAGGTGGCATCAGTCAGGGTGATCTGCAGGTCGAGTTTCGTCTGCCGTTGTCTGACAGCTACGCCGACAACTCGAAGGATCAGCTGATCGCGTTCGGCAACACCATCGGAGCCATTATGGACGAGCTGTGGGCTCGGTCTGCCATTCAGGTCGACGACGCACAGAACATCGAAATCGAGGAACCAGTCACCGAACTTGAACCACCGCAACAGACCGATCCCGACGAGGAATGTGACAACGCCGGGAACCCGTATCTCATCGCCGCCTACAACATCCCTTGGAGGCTGTGAGCATGACAACCGACACGAATGGGGTGACGTTTAACGTCAACGCGAACTTCAATCCGAATCTGCTGACTCGCAGCCATAACAAGGTGTGCAATCACAGCAACCGCGTGGTGATGGCGTACCACTGGGAACAGCATCTCCCCGAGCACTTCAAACAGGGTGCCGGTCGAAAATACGGCTACCGGGCGAGGCGTTCGACGATCTCGCTGAAGTTTCTGTATCGCAGCAACCGGTCAGCCTATGACCGCATTCGGAAACTGACCGGCCAAGATGGCAAACCGTCGGCGCGAGGGTTCTACAAGGACGTCAAAGCGGCACTCGGTCTCGATCCGCTCGAATGGTCCGGCCAAACCCGCCGCATGGTCGAGAACCCGATCAACCGCACGATCACCGCGACGGCAAAACGTGGCCGGTTGCGGGTTCGTACGCCGAACTACGTCGCCAGCCGACTGAAGGCCGGCAAACAGGGTCGAGCCCGACAGATGCAGGCTCAGGCTCTCGAACGAGCCGCCGAACTCGAAGTGATGACCGCCGGAGAAATCCGCAAGCTGCAGAAGGTTTTCCGCGACGAATACGTGGCGGTCCAGAAGGTTGGCCACCCGAAACACGCTTCACTGAATCTGACATTCCGACAACGTTCCCGACGCCGGAAAGGCTGACGATATGAGTTCTCAACGATACGGGATCTACCCCGCAATTTTCGATTCCTTCACCGCCAACAATCTCGACTCGGTCGGCGTTTCGTCGGACGTCCAGTTGCTGGTTCGCCGGGCTGGTGGAGCGATTCCGACCACTTCATCCGCGTTGATCGGTGCCGCGAACTCGGTCGCGTTGCAGTCGCGAGACGTTCATGAGGTGTTGACGGCGGCCAGTCCAACCTCAGCCGCTGGCGGTCTGGCTGTTTCGACTCTCGCGAAAATGCAGTGGCGGCAGAAGGGCGAATCGGGTTCCGCACACGTCACGGTCACCAGTGTCAGCGGGTTTCTGTACGTCACCGACTTCGGAGCCGAGCAGAGTTCCACCGAAGGCGCTGACATCAACTTCATGTATCGAGCACTTTCGGCCAGTGGCAACGCTCCGCTGACGATCAACACCAGTCAGGCTCTCAGCGGTTCGCCGGCGGTCAACTCGTCGTTCAAGCTCGGTCCGCTGCAGGTCAAAGGCTCGACGATCAACATTCAACGCTGGCGTCTGCGGACCGGGATCAGCTACGTCGCGAAACCTCACTCCGGCCTGATCCACGCCGACGAAGGCACCATCGACGAAGTCGCCTACACGCTCGAATTCGACACCGACGATGCGGGAGTCGCCGCGACGCTGTCGCTGGGTGAATCGTCATCGATCACCACGGGACTCGTCGCCTACCTGCGACGAATCGGTCAGGCAGACGGCAACGCTCAACACATCAAGGTCTCAGCGTCTGCCGGGACTTATGTCGTCGAGAATCTCGAGGGCTCCGGGACGGGCGACGCGACCAGCCGAGTCACCGTCACCATCAACGGCACGCCGACCATCGGACTGAACCAGATCATCACCTAATCGCAGGAATCTATACGCCATGTCGATTCAGCACGCCATCACCATTCAATGGGAACAGGGCAACAACTCTCTGTCCCAACGCGACACTTTCACCGGCGAAGCCGAGGCCAATGTTTCGGTGTCCGTCCCGGATTCGTCCACCGATTTTGAAGTCACGCTCGGCATCGACGTGTCAGAAATAAAGTCGATCATCATCGCCAGCGATCAGAACATCACGGTCGAAACCAACGACGGCACGACGCCCGATGACACGTTCACGATCGAAGCGAACAACCCTCTGATCTGGAACGTCGACAGCCCGGCAGCCACGCCGTTTTCGGCAGACATCACGGCCCTGTTCGTGACGAACTCCAGCGGAGCGGCGGCCACGTTCAACGTTCGCTGTCTGGTTGATGCGACGCCGTAACGATCCCCCGGCTGAGTCCCAACAGGGACGTTGGGGCTCGGCGATTTTCTTTCACTCATCCGGCGAATCATGCACTACCTGATTTTTATCCCGAACGAAACGAGGCAGTCACGCGACGTCATGACTGATGCCGGTTTCGGCTCACTCCTGCAACCGGGCGAACCTGATCCGCTGGTGTTCCCGTTGCCCGGAGCCGGGCCGGATGGGAAACCGGGCGTGCTGGTGCTGCCGTTCAGCTCGCCGGACGAATCACGCAACCCTCAGCCCGGCTACATGCCGGCCCGGCAGACGTGGAAGCAACTTCCGGAATCCAACTGCTGGATCGGCTGGCAGACGGAATCGCCACCGACACCGACCGAACTGGCTCGATCCATCCCGTTGCCGTTTGCGGGCCCGAGTATCACTCTGGGCGACGGTCAGGAATGGATGATTCCCGCCTGCATGGATCAGAAGCATGTGATGACACCCGGCCCGCATGGCTGGACCACGAAAGACAAACCCCGCTGGCCGGATCTCTACACGAAGGCCGAGCCCGTGCTGGCGATGGTGGAACGCAATCAGCGTGACGAAATCGAATTCGACTTCGGACTCGCGGCTGAGTTTCTGACCGACCTGTTGACGCTGAATTTCCGATTGACTCCCGAAATCGTGGGCGTGTTTGAACTGCTCGATCAGGACAACCTGCCGCGACTGTCTGCCATCGCCACTGACTTCGTTCGCGTGATGACTCTGATACAGGAACTCGCCCAAAAAAAACAACCCGCCCCGAACTCCTGACCGGTCTCCGGTGGGCGTCGGGGCTTGCTCCCGCTGATTACGAACCAACCAACCTGATCGTCTATCTGCTGCCGCATCTCAAACGTTTCCTGTCGCCGTTCTGAGTGAACCATGTCCCGAGTCGTTTCCATTGATCTCGACGTCAACGACGCGAAGGCTGTACGAGCCTGGCAGCGTGCGCGTGACTCGATCGCGGAGTTCGACAAGCAGGGCCAGAAGACCGGCAAGACGTTCGGCAGTATGTTGACCGATCAGGTCAAGGGCGTCACAGCGATGGCTGCCGGCTTCGCTGGTGTCGGATCGGTCATCGGTGGCATCGTCACCGCCGCCGGTTTGCTACGTGCCGAGTATGACAATCTAATTCAGCGGCAGGAAAAAGCGGCGAACATTCAACTACCGCTGGCGGATCTCGAACGGCAACTATCGGCAAACATGGGCGGCAACCAGAATGCACCGCTCGCGCAGAAGATCGCGATGCAGGAAGATGTTCTGAAAGAACGTGACCGCATCGTCAAGGTTGCTCGAACAACACCCGCTCAGGCAACCTCAGCATTCAGCAACGCTTTAAGTGCTCGCGGTGAAGCAAGCGTCCAACAGGCTGCCGACGCCGTTATCGCGGCAATTGGAGTCGCTCCTGATGCCGATGCAATTGATTTTCTGGCGGGTGGTGCTCTCGACTTGTCGAAAGGCGGTGCTGACCCGGCGACAGCGGCCAACTGGCTGGCCGCGTCTGGGGCTGAGCTGCGACTGACGAAAACTTCCAAGATCGCTAAATCGGTGGCGAATGCCGTCAACTCAGGTTCCGGCTTCGGCAACGATGAGCGGCTTTCTCTGGCAATGTTCAGCTATATGGCTGGAGCCGCCAACGACACCGAAGGCGAACCATCGACGACCGCTCTGATTTCATTGCAGAAACAACTGCGAAACGCCGTTCCGGAAGCGTCAAATTCGATGGCCGCTGCCGAAATGCTGGCGGCGGACCCTAAACGTCAGCAGGAGTTTCTTTCTGGAATCAATGCGGAAGGTCGGTTCCTGATTCCGTATGAACGACTGATCAAAGATCCGTCGGTCCGGCAGCAAATTTACGATATACGCGACCGGATTCCGACATTCGAAAAAGCTGACCAGCTCGCGGCGGATCAGCGGGCATTGCTGTCCGCGTTGCCGACTTCAGCAATTCGTAATGTCGATCGCGGTGTCGACTCGATCACGCAGGGAATTCAAGCAGGTGACGTGACCGCCGTGTCATCCATTCTGCGGAATAAAATTCCGGATCTGAAGCAGGCTTATGGCGCCAGTTCGCTCGCGACCAAATTCGAAGCACTGGCCACCGAACTGGACTCTACCGCCGGAAGTAACCCGCTGGCGGGTCTGGACTCAGTCGCCCGTCAACTTGGCGCTGCTGAAGCAGACTTTCGTGACGGCACTCCCGGAACACCGGCCCGAGTCGTTCAATCAGGCTTCGGCAGCACGTTCGTACCGGGTACGCCGGGCCGACCGGCTACAAATCGCGACATTGAAATCGCTGACGCATTGCGTGAGCTGATTACGATAATGAAGGAAGAACGCTTAAAACTTGCCGGACAGGTTGAAAAACAGAACGCTCCCGCCGTGCAGGTCAACGTCAACAATCGTCCGGCGAATGCGGACGTGAGGAAGATCCCAGCCGGGGGCAGGCACGCTGACCTGTCCGCTCCGCCGTCGCCGTCCCGTGTCTCTCGTACGGGGGGCAATTGATGGCTCTGGTGTTTGGCTCATTGTTCTCGCTCAACGGAAACGGACAGGCCGAGGAAGGTCAGTGGAACTTTCCGCGTCAGCAGAACACGTCTCACGGTGTCCCCGGTGCCACGGTGCTGACCGGAGCACGGACGGACCGCCCGCTCTCGTTCGAGATCTGGATTTACAACAGTTTCGCCAGCGAGGCTGACCTGAAAGCCGCTGTCGACGCCGTCGAAGCGATCACCGGCCGCGAGGCCACACTGACCGTCGATTCTCAGTCCTACGGTCGCTGCCTGTTCGATGGCTTGGTTCCGCGTTCGCCGCGAGCCCGCATCAACTCACCCAACCTCGGCTGGCTGTGGATCGGTCAGGCTCGATTCACACAACTCCAACCCTAGAAAGGCGGCAGTATGTTTCTCGGCACAGTCATCACCTCAGCCGTCCGACAGGGACCGCACGCGATCACCGTCACGTTCGAAAGCAGCCACACGGGCCGGCACCAGCTCTACGTCGGCCGCACTCTGGCCGCTGTGACATCGTTCGCCGCTGAACGCCGCCTGACCGCACAGATTGACCCCGGCCTGACTCCGCCACCGTTGCAGGTGATCGCGGTCGAAGGCTCGGAAGTCGCCACAGACTTCGGTTCGCAACTGCCGGACCGACCCTACAACCGCCATCGCCTCTCGTGGGATGCCACCGGCATCGAATCCGACACGGACCGGTTTCGGATCACTGGAGCGACGGCGATTGATACCGACCCGACGGAGTTTCTGGGGGCAGTCCAGTACACCGCCGGAGTCACTGCCTATTCGTTCGACACGCCACCGATCGAGGCGTCCGGAGACTGGCGTTTCGGCGTCACGCCGTACGACTCGGCTTGTGGTGATTACGCAGACGACATGGGCAACGCGGGTGAAACCGCACTGGCCACCATCACGGCGGAAGTGTATCCGCCTGACGTGAAACTCCAATCAGATCGGCAACGGTTCGCTGTGGCAGCAACCGAGGGCACGTTGACCGTCGATTTCGATTACTAGATTCGGGAACTGCAAAACATGGACACCATCGACTGGTCACAAATTCCCAGCGACGTCGCTGTCATCGGCGCGTTCATCTGGGGCATCACGAAGGGCCTGCCGAAACTTGTTGAAACGTTCAAAGAAGAACTCCAACGGCAGCGGGACGAGTTTCGCGACGAACAGCGCGTGACTCGTGAACATCACGAACGAGTTCTGACCACGGCCAACGAGTCAGTCAATCGACTGTCGGAGTCGGTCGACAAGGTCGCGGAAACTGTCGACCGAATGCACTCAACATTTCGAAACGCCTGAACCAGAAAAGTTCAGTCGCCTCACAAAATAAAGGTCTGCCGGTATGACTGGAATTCTTGTCGCTCCCACATTCGTTTCAATGGTCAATCTGCGAGACGTCAACGACGCCGCGAAAGCCGATCAATACGGCCTCGTCTGGGATCAGGCGACCGGAAAGCACGTCTATGTCGCTCTGTTGACCGGTTCAGCTGCCGATTATGTGCAGGTCGCTGCCACCGACGCGTCGAGCTATGGGTTCGTCGTGGACGAGGATAATCTGGCCAGCGATTCCGACACGAAGATTCCAACGCAGCAATCGGTTAAAGCCTACGTCGACAGCGTTATCGCAGGGCTGACCGCACTCGAAGCCGCCGACATTGACACGCTCGCCGAAATCAACGCGATCATCGGCGACGCGACTCTGGTCACCGTCGAAGCCACCGACGCCAGCGGTTACGGCTGGGTGATCGACGAGGACGACATGACCAGCGACTCGGCAACCAAAGTGCCGACTCAGCAGAGCGTTAAAGCCTATGTCGACGCCGCTGGTGGAACTGTTCTGCCGGTTGCCGACACGACCAGCCTCGTTAAAGGCTCCGCCGACGCGACGAAAATCGTGAGACTTGAAGTCGACGGGCTGACCACGGGAACGACCCGCGTTTTGACCGTGCAGGATGCCGACGGCACCATCGAGCTGACTGGTCACACTCACGCGACGACCGACATCACGTCTGGCACGTTTGCCGATGCCCGCATCGCTGCATCGAACGTCACTCAGCACCAAGCCTCGTTGAGTATTACCGAATCGCAGATCAGCGACCTCGGAACGTATGCGACCGAGGCGTATGTCGATACTGCGGTTGCTGGACTTTACGACCACAAAGGAGCGTACAACGCGTCAACGAACTCGCCGGATCTGGACACGTCGCCGAGTGGTATTCTGAAGGGCGACGCGTACACCGTCAGCGATGCCGGCAACTTCTTCGCCGTGGCCGTTGAAGCTGGCGACGTGCTGATCGCCGATCAGGATGATCCGGTCGATGCTGGCGACTGGACGATCGTCAACAGAAACATCGACAGCTCAGCGTTCGCCGCTGCGAGTCACACGCACGCGACAACCGACATCACCTCTGGCACGTTCGCCGATGCCCGCATCGCTGCATCGAACGTCACTCAGCACCAAGCCTCGTTAAGTATTACCGAATCGCAGATCAGTGACCTCGGAACGTATGCCGCTGCGAGTCACACTCACGCGGCCAGCGATATCACCAGCGGAACGCTGGCCCACGAACGAGGCGGACTCGAAGCGGATATTTCGACCATCGCTATCGGTGACATTCTGGCCGGAACTGGCACCGGCACAGTCGGGATCATCACCGCCACCGGTCACAGCGATGGCGACGTGTTGACCATTCAGGCGGATGGATCAGTTGATTTCGAAACACCCGCCGGAGGTGGTGGCGGGGACACGCTGCCAGTCGTCGACACGACGGGCATCGCCAAAGGCTCGGTCGACGCAACGAAGATCGTGAGGCTGGAAGTCGACGGACTGACCACGGGAACAACCCGAGTTCTGACCGTGCAGGATGCTGACGGCACCATCGAGCTGACAAGTCACACGCACAGCCTCGACGACCTGACCGATGCGGACATGACAACCACGGCCCCGGCCACTGGCGACCTGCTGACATTCGACGGCACGAACTGGGTTGTGATCGACGTCGGGACTCCGAGCGATGATGACGTCGTCAAATGGTCTGGCTCGAACTGGACCATCGGAGCCGCTCCTGCTGCTTCGGTTTCGCTCGACGACCTGACCGATGCGGACATGACAACCACGGCCCCGGCCACTGGCGACCTGCTGACATT
>Ga0208767_1001694_pt1 | contig 17230 bp, 19 predicted proteins | sample VirMetDEL_Mar_21_FD_184514 | JGI IMG/M metagenome (GOLD analysis project Ga0208767, IMG submission 184514) | Aqueous microbial communities from the Delaware River and Bay under freshwater to marine salinity gradient to study organic matter... | ecosystem: Environmental > Aquatic > Marine >... | reverse complement strand
GCAACAGCTATACCAATGGAAGTTTGAGCAGTTGTTCTTCAAGTATGAGGAGGTACTACGTGACAGACAATGAGTGGCCTATGGAGGCAGACTTTAGTGACATCAGACCTATGACACCAGAGGAACGCAAGGCATCTAAAGATCGTGACGAAAAGAATAAGTGGCGCAAGTGTGTTAGTTGTGGTAATTCAAGTAAGGACACGTGGTGTGGGTTCTGTCTGGAGGAAGAGTAATGATAAACAGTGAATGGAGACGCTTGATGAAAGAGCATGAAGACTTTAAGGGTAGCGTAGTAGCTGAACATACAGCTGATAACGTGAACAGCCCAGCGCACTACGGCAAAGGAAAGATTGAATGTATTGATTACATCGAAGACTTCCTAACTAAAGAGGAATACATTGGCTACCTACGGGGTAACATAGCTAAGTATCTACACCGCTGGCGTTACAAGAACAAGCAAGAGGATCTACTCAAGTCACAGTGGTACTTAGATCGTCTGATACATATGGATGGAAAGGACACGGCATGATACCTGTAGGTCAACTACGTTTGTTACTCACCAAGGCAGGGCTTGAGTATGTTATCACTCGTGTTGAGGGTAACGTAGCACACGTCAACATACTTGTAGCGGAGCCGTCAGATGTACAGCGTTGAGTTTGAGCATGACATTGCTATCGTTACTAGTATGGACGAGCATGATGAGTTTGAGGACTTGGAGGTGGTGCTTGCTGATGAGGGTACGGTTTACCTCAGGCAGTACGATGAGTCCTATAAAAGTTACCAGCTTATCGTAATATCTTATCAACAGCTACTAGACTTAATCACTTCACTAGATCAGACAGAAGGCATGTGGAGATTAGAACCCATAAAGGACACACGATGATAGAATATCTATATGGGGCAGCTACTATGTATGCGTTGGCTGCTATCCTATTGCTTAATGTAACAGACCCGACTGATCCTGAGAAACCCAACTCACACATATGGTTCTCACTTGGTTGGCCCGTGGCAGCTATCGTTTCTGTATACGAGTTCCTTCGTTACGGATCAAGAGAGGACGAATAACATGACAGAGACAGCATTACTACGCAACCTAATGAACAAAGAGTTCTACGACAACCACAAGGGTATGCGTTGTCCTGATGCGCTGTTCACTAAGGACATGCGTAAGATCAAGCAGGCTCTGGATCAGGCTATGTCGCTATATGAAAAGAGCATCACACCCTCTGAACTAGAGGCACTGTTCTTTACAGCTAACCGTACTATGACTACGGCTAACAAGGAGGCATACTCTCACCTGTTCAAGCGCATTGAGAGTGAGTCTCCTATGCACGAGGATATTGCTACTGAAGTATTGTCTCGCCTGTTCCAGCAATACGTGGGTGAGTTAGTAACTAACCTAGGGTTTAACTATGTTAACGGAGAGGAGAACAACCTAGAGAAGCTACGCAAGCTAGTCGAGGACTACAAGGATGACTTCACACCTAACCTCAACATCCAGTTCGAGGACATTGAGTTGGACACTATCCTTGAGGGTATCCAGATTGAGACACAATGGAAGATGAACATCCCTAGCTTACGTGATCGTGTCGAGGGTATCAGTGGTGGTCACTTAGTTATGGTAGGCGCACGTCCTAACACAGGTAAGACTACCTTCCATGCGTCACTCATTGCTGCACCTAATGGGTTCGCTCATCAGGGTGCTAGGTGTTTGATCCTCACAAACGAGGAGAAGGCAGTGCGTGTAGCTGCACGGTACGTTCAAGCCTCCTCAGGTATGAACATCAAGCAGATCACTGAGAACAAAGCACTGGCCCTGTCACGTTACACTAAGGTCAAGCAACAGATCCAACTCAAGGATAGTACAGGCAAGGACATGGCCTGGGTTGAGGCTGTAGTTAAGAGCTACAAGCCAGACATCGTAGTGCTAGACATGGGTGACAAGTTCGCTAGCCGTACCTCTGACAAGTCGGATGTGTACCTAAAGGATGCAGCTATCCATGCACGTAACATCGCTAAGATCTACAACTGTGCTGTGATCTGGATGTCACAACTTAGTGCTGATGCCGAGGGTGTAGTGCAACCTAACATGTCTATGATGGAAGGTAGTAAGACAGGCAAGGCAGCTGAGGCAGACTTGATGGTGCTTATCTCTAAGAACAGACAGGTTGAGGGCGTTGACGAAGAAGAAGACTTGACACGCTACCTGACTATCGCTAAGAACAAACTCGATGGCGGTTGGCATGGACGTATTACTTGTGAACTGGATGGCGACATAGCACAGTACACAGCTTAAGGAGAGATGATGAGAACAGTATTAGACGTAGAGAACAACACTACTAAGCGAGAGGGTAAGACCTTGCTTGACCCTTGGGAGCCAGGTAACTTCTTAGTGCAAGTGGGTACTCTCAATGTAGACAAGATTGACGAAGAGCATATACTTACCTTCGATCACAAGGAGAGCAAGGACACAGGTGGTGGTGCTGCGTTTGTACTACAGGCTGTACTGGATGAGACTTCTCTTTTGATTGTACACAATGCACGGCATGACTTACCTTGGCTATGGGAGTCAGGCTTTACCTATGACGGTGAGGTGTATGACACTATGATAGGTGAGTACCTACTGCTGCGTGGTACAAAGCGTGGTATAGGCTTAGGGTATTGTGCTGAGGTGCGTGACCTACCGTCCCGTAAGACTGACGTACTAAAGGAGTACTATAAGAAAGGATACAACACAGATGAGATACCCCTCGCTGAACTAAGAGACTACCTAAGGTGTGACTTAAATGTCACACGTGAGTTGTTCCTTGCTCAAGAGGAAGACTACTCTAAGCCTGAGAGCCAGTCTATGATAAGGGTGCGGGACATAAGCATGAAGGTTGCAGTTACACTATGCAAGATGTACCAGCGTGGGTTCAAGGTAGATCGTGCTGCACTGGATGAGGTACGTAAAGAGTTTGAGGATGAGAAGGCACAGCTAGAGACACGCCTTAACATGCACGTGCGTAAGCTTATGGGTGACACGCCTATCAATATCAACTCATCCGAGCAGATGTCCAACGTGATCTATAGTAAGAAGCCTAAGACTAAGAAGGAATGGGTAGAGTTATTCGATCACGTCAACAACAAGGATGAGTACAAGTCTACCGTAGCAGCTAACACGGATCGTATCTTCAAGACACAAGCCTATACGTGTGAGACTTGCGAGGGTACAGGTAAGACGTATCGCATCAAGAAGGATGGCACTAAGTATGCAAGGCCTAACAAGTGTAAGGACTGTGAAGCTAGAGGGTATCGCTTGAAGCAGCTGAACCAAGTGGCAGGGCTTAACTTCTCTGCGCCCAACAAGGATTGGGTCAGTTCTAGTGGGTTCTCTACATCAAAGGGTAACCTGGAGATACTGATTGCTACTGCTAAGAGTAAGGGTATGTATGATGCGATAGAGTTTCTTACTGACTATCGTAGGCACAATGCTGTGGGTAGTTATCTGTCTAACTTCGTAGAGGGTATTGACTTGTTCACTAAGCCTGACGGTATGCTACACGTTGATCTATCCCAGACTACTACATCAACAGGCCGCTTCTCTGGGCGTAACCCTAACATGCAGAACATGCCACGAGGTAACACCTTCCCAGTTAAGAAAGTGTTTGTGTCTCGTTGGGAGGGTGGCTACGTTATGGAGGCTGACTTTGCCCAGCTTGAGTTTAGAACGGCTGCGTTCCTAGCACAGGATGAGGTAGCTATGCAGGAGATTGACGATGGCGTAGACGTACACGCTTACACTGCTCAGGTTATCACTGATGCGGGTGAGCCTACTACCAGGCAGGAAGCAAAGGAACACACGTTTGCACCCCTCTTTGGGGCTACAGGTTATGGTAGAAGTACAGCTGTCAAGGCTTACTACGAGCACTTCACTGAGAAGTATAAGGGAGTAGCTAAGTGGCATAAGAAACTAGGGAAGGAAGCAATTACCCTACTAAAGATTACTAACGTAAGTGGTAGGCAGTATGCATTCCCTGACGTACACCGCAGAGAGAATGGCAGCATAAGCCACATGACTAGCATCAAGAACTACCCAGTGCAGGGCTTCGCTACAGGTGATGTAGTACCCGTGGTACTGATGGAGTTGGAGGAGAGGCTCAAGCCTTTGCAGTCGTGCTTGGTTAATACTGTACATGACTCCGCTGTTATAGATATACACCCAAAGGAGAAGGACTATGTGATTGCTATCATACACAGTATGAACGAAGACCTAACTCGTATCATAGCTGAGGCCTATGATGTTGAGATGAATGTACCACTATTATTAGAAGCTAAGATCGGGCCGAATTGGCTTGACACAGTGGATGTATAGTGCTATAACTAGACCTCTTTAACCCGTACACAGAAAGGTTCTTGTACAATGACTAGCACAGAAGTAACACTAACAACTGACGGACGTTCTATTGCAGAGATGATGGGTCTCTCGAAAGGTAGCAGTGGTAAGCGCTCAATGCTTGCACGGTTCAGTCAGATCCATAGCCCACTCAAGGGTGACATGGAGATCAACGGCAAGGCTGTTCGAGTAGACGTTGTACCAGCTGGTGCATACAAACTCTTACAGTCGGATGATAAGGTAGCCTATGCAGTCTCACCTAAGATCCGCATCTACGCACAGCGTATGCAGTGGACACGTTGGGACTCTGATGAAAACACTATGGTTAAGACGGTACTCGTTAACAACTTGACGGGTGACCTCAAGGATAACACAGGAGGCTTCAATGCTGGGCGTCCGTCTGGTTACGTTGAAGACTTCAAGTCTTTACCTAAGGCAACACAAGAGTTGATGCGCAATACTAAGCGTACTAAGGTTGTGTTCGGTACTGTAGTAATGCAGGGCGCTACTGATGAGCACGGTAATGCTATTGAGGATGCATCCATCACAGAGCAAGAGATACCCTTTGTGTTGGATGTAAAGAGCCGGGGTAGTATCACGGCAGTAGATGACATTATGAAGTCTATTGATCGTAAGAACTCTCTACCTCTGCAGTACTTCCTTAACATGGGTGCAGAGATGCACAGTATGCCTAACGGTAGTGAGTACGCCACGTTTGACATCACCCTGGGTGACAAGGTAGACTTAGTTGAGGCAGACAAGGACATCCTTGACGGGTTTATGGAGTGGATTAGCGGCATGAACAACTACATTAACGACACGCATAACGAGAAGAGCGGTAGCTCTGGCCTGTCTGCTACTGAGGAGTCCATCATCAACGACATCATTGACGTAGAGGTAGCTGAATAATGAACCACGTTGCTGAACTGGCACTACATACATTCCTACAGAAGGCACTGGCTGGCGAGTCTACAGTAGATGAATCTGTAATCTCTAAGGTAGGTGAAGACGTAGCGGATGCTATGCGTAAGCAGTTCAGCAGCGGCCCTCGTGATGAGTTCAAGCTTAGGATGTCCAACCTCGGGCGTCCTAAGTGCCAACTCTGGTACGAAAAGAATGACCCAGAAGATAAGATACCTTTCCCTCCACACTTCCTGATGAACATGATCTTAGGAGACATTGTGGAGGCGGTATTCAAAGGGTTACTTCGGGCTGCTGCTGTTGAGTTTACTGACAATGAAAAGGTTGTACTCACCCTGTCTGACGGTACAGAGATCAACGGTGAGTTCGACATGATCTTAGATGATAAGGTTGATGACGTTAAGTCTGCCTCACCCTGGTCTTACATGCATAAGTTCTCAGACTTCGAGACCTTAGCTAAGGGTGATGCCTTTGGTTATGTGAGCCAGCTTGTAGGCTACGCTACTGCAGCTAACAAAGGAGTAGGTGGCTGGTGGGTAATCAACAAAGCTAATGGTCACTTCAAGTATGTTGATGCATCATCCGTAGATGTCGATCAAGAGTTAAACAAGATCGAAGACACGGTAGCTTACATCAAGGAGGACAAACCTTTTGAGCGTTGCTTTGAGGCTATCCCTGAGACGTACCGCAAGAAACCGTCAGGTAATCTAAAGCTTGGCGTATCGTGTGGCTTCTGTGCTTACAAGCATAAGTGCTGGCCTGACTTGCAGACCTTACCGTCTCGTGTCTCTACTGCTAAAGAGAAACCTATGGTAGACTATGTGTTTATAGGAGATGAGCTTGGTAGTACGGAAGCATAACGCTAACAGATACCGTAGTGGCTTAGAGAAAGTTGTAGCTGAGTACCTGAAACAAAACAAGAAGAACTTTAGGTATGAAGATCTTAAGATTGAGTGGAAGGATCTCAGGTACAGGACTTATACTCCAGACTTTATACTAGACAACGGTATCATAGTTGAGACAAAGGGTATCTTTGATAATGAAGACAGGCGTAAGCACCTAGCAGTAAGGGAACAACACCCTGAGTTAGACATCAGGCTAGTGTTCAGTAATGCCAAGGCTAAGTTATACAAGGGTTCTAAAACAACATATGCAATGTGGTGTGAAAAGAATAACTTTCTGTATTCACATAGGGTAATACCCCCTGACTGGCTTGAAGAGAAAGGTAAGGCAGTCAAGACCAAGCGTATCAAACTTAAGGTAGGTTCTTAATGGATGAGAAGTTCAGTGTAACACTTGTATTAAATGTGGATAGGGATGCTAACTTCCTATCGTCAGTACAAGATGCACACCCAGAAGATGTGTATGACTTAATTAAAGATATGTTCTATGACGTTGATGATGTCAAAGTAGAAAACTTAGTAGTGAAGGAGAGGTTATGATTAATGAGACAGACTTAGAGGCATGGGGTTATTACAAGGACACCGCTCTATATAAGGACATGACGCTATCCTCATACCAGAAGGTAGCTGCTAGTACAGCTATATATCCTACACAACACGCCATCACTTACCCTGCGCTGGGCTTAGCTGGTGAGGCCGGAGAGGTAGCCAACAAGGTTAAGAAGATTATACGTGATGGTAAACTAGATAAGTCTGCACTAGGCGCAGAGATAGGGGACTGCTTGTGGTATATTGCAGCGCTTTGTCGAGACCTTAACTTGGATCTAGGTGAGATTGCTAAGGCTAACCTAGAGAAACTACAAGACCGTAAAGCTAGAGGAACCCTTAAAGGGTCAGGAGATAAACGATAATGAGTACTAACTACCTACCAACAGACTATCAATCATTCATCCACAAGTCTCGCTATGCCAAGTACTTTGACGGTAAAGGCCGTGAGTCCTATGGTGAAACAGTGGCACGTTACATTGACAATGTAGTACGCCCTGCCGTTAAGCTGGATAATTCCTACATTAAAGACATTGAGCAGGCTATCCTTAACCAAGACATCATGCCATCAATGAGAGCTATGATGACAGCTGGCCCAGCGCTTGATCGTGACAACACAGCAGGGTACAACTGTAGCTACCTACCCGTAGATGACCCTAAGTCCTTCGATGAGGCTATGTACATTCTCCTCTGCGGGACGGGGGTTGGCTTCTCCGTTGAGCGCCAGTTCATCAGCAAGCTCCCAGAAGTACCTGAGTTGTTCGAGAGTGAGTCTATCGTTGTCGTTAAGGACAGTAAGGAAGGATGGGCTAAGGGGTTCCGTCAAGTTCTGGCTCTCCTCTGGGCTGGTGAGATCCCTAAGTGGGACGTATCACAGGTACGCCCTGCAGGTGCAAGGCTTAAGACGTTTGGTGGCAGGGCGTCAGGCCCAGCGCCTCTTGTAGAGTTGTTTAACTTTGCTGTGTCTACCTTCAAGGCTGCACAGGGGCGTAAGCTTAGCTCTATGGAGTGTCACGACTTGATGTGCTTCATTGGTCAGATCGTTGTCGTAGGTGGTGTGAGACGTTCAGCTATGATCTCATTGAGCAACCTGAGTGATGACCGTATGCGTCACGCTAAGTCAGGACAGTGGTGGGAAACAGCTGGGCATCGTGCCTTGGCTAACAACTCTGTATCTTACACTGAGAAGCCAGACATGGAAACATTCATGCGTGAGTGGCTTGCACTGGTTGAGTCTAAGTCAGGTGAGCGTGGTATCTTCAATCGTGAAGCATCCAAGAAGCAAGCAGCTAAGTTTGGGCGGCGTGATCCTAACTATGAGTTCGGGACTAACCCTTGTTCGGAAATCATTTTACGTCCATATCAGTTCTGCAACCTAACGGAGTGTGTAGTACGTGCTACAGATACACTAAAGGATCTTGAGCGTAAGGTTAAGCTGGCTACTATCCTGGGTACTATCCAGTCTACTATGATTAAGTTCCCCTACCTACGTAAGGTCTGGCAGAAGAACACTGCAGAAGAACGGTTGCTTGGTGTGTCTATGACAGGCATTATGGATAACCCACTAATGACATCATCTAACAAAGGATTGGATAATACCCTTGAGCATCTACGATCCATTGCTGTGGCTACTAACGCTGAGTGGGCTGAACTTCTTGGCATCCCTGCTAGTGCTAGTATCAGCTGCGTTAAACCTTCGGGTACAGTATCACAACTGGTTGATTCTGCTAGTGGAATTCATGCTCGTCACAGCCCCTATTATATTCGTACTGTGCGTGGTGATAACAAAGACCCACTGACACAGTTTATGATTGACCAAGGTATCCCTAACGAGCCTTGCGTTATGAAGCCTGACTCTACTGTAGTGTTTAGCTTCCCTGTCAAGTCTCCTGAGCAGGCAGTAACACGTAATGATATGACAGCAGTAGAGCAGCTTGAGTTGTGGCTCACCTATCAGCGACACTGGTGTGAGCATAAGCCAAGTGTAACTATCTCAGTTCGTGACGGTGAGTGGATGGATGTGGGTGCATTCGTATACAAGTACTTCGATGAGATGTCAGGTGTGTCATTCTTGCCACACTCAGATCATACTTACCAACAAGCACCTTATCAGGATTGCACTAAGGAGCAGTATGAAGAGATGCTCTCTAAGATGCCAGCTAAGATTGACTGGGAGCTTCTCAATGAGTACGAGAATGAGGACAACACAGTGTCAATGCAGACTATGGCTTGCTCTGGTGACAGCTGTGAGATCGTAGACTTAGTGTAAACCCAGCACCTAAGCATGTGTATAAACTGCTTACCTAGGAGGCTTTATGTATACAATAATAACTCGTGACCAGTGTAACTTCTGTGATGACGTAAAGGCGCTCTTACGAGGGCGAGGCTTTCCTTACACGGAGTACAACGTACAATCGGCTAGCTCTAAGTGGGTATTGACTTTACTTAAGAGGTCTAGTATTACTACACTACCTCAGGTGTTTGACACTAAAGGTAACTTGATTGGTGGGTATACTGAAATGAAGAAACTACTGGAGGAGGATGATAGGTAATGAGTACAATAGAAGCTACAAAGACTTGCATAGAATGCAGTACTACTCTTGTCTTAAACGAAAACTGGACAAAAGCTAGAGCAAAACAAGGTAAATATTTATGTAAAAAGTGTTGGCACTCACGTGATATGTATGTGAACGGTGTTTACATACCTAAGTCTCACCCTTTATTTAAGCCAGGAAAGTACAAAACATTTAGTGACGCAGCTTTCGAGACGGCCTATAAAATAGATCACATTAAAGAAGGTTATGTATACGCTATAACGAACCCTTCCTGGCCTGGGTGGGTGAAGATAGGTATGGCTCTTGAAGCAAGAGATAGACTAAATGGGTATCAAACAAGTAGTCCATACCGTGACTATGTACTAGAACATAGCGTAGTATCTAACGACAGGCGTAAATCGGAACAAGAAGCACATACTAAAGCCTTAAAACTTTCTAATGATTCCAGAGGAGAGTGGTTTAAAATATCGGTAGAGCAATCAATAACAATACTGGAAAGTCTGGATGAACAACATCGAACCCCTAGAAAAGCCAACAAGAACCCGCAGGAAGACAAGCTACAAGAACGCCCAAAGCAAGCCGACTTCTGGGATCTTGCCAAAGACTTCCAACCAAGCTAAGCTAATCAATGCCATTGCCTCTAGCAAGCAGGTGCTTATCCTTGGCCCAGCTGGTACTGGTAAGACCTATGTTACAGCTACATGTGCAGCAGACTTGTACACACTAAAAGAGATTGATAAGATTGTTATCACACGCCCTCACGTAGCTGTAGGTAAAGACATTGGGTTCCTGCCAGGTACACTAGAAGAGAAGGCACAACCGTGGGCATTGCCTGTGCTAGACGTACTAGTGAAACACTTAGGGCGTGGCGCTGTTGATACAGGTATAAAGAACGGTAACATTGAAGTAGCTACTCTGGCGTTGATGCGTGGGCGTAGCTTTGACAATGCGTTCATTATCGTTGATGAAGCACAGAACATTGAGATACCAGAGATCAAGATGCTACTCACACGTGTAGGTGAGGGTAGTACTATTGTACTCAACGGCGACATCCAACAGTCTGACTTGAAGGGTACGTCTGGTCTAGCTAAGATCATTCATCTATCTAAGAAGTACATGCTTGATGCACCAGTAGTAGAGTTTGGCGTTGATGACATTGTGCGTAGTGGTATCTGTGCTGAGTGGGTCAAGGTGTTTATGAAGGAAGGCCTGTAGTTAGTGCTTGACAGCTATACACCTATATGTTAAACTCTCCTAGTTAACATTGTTTGGGAGTGTTATGGTACTTAATATAGAAGAAGAAGCTAAGCGTTTCATTGCACTGAAGAAGAGAGAGTTTGTCACTGAGTTAGATAAGATGTACACTACCACATCTGACTACCTAGTGTATCACTTACACCCTTCTGATGAAAGAGAGTACGCTATAAAGGCTCTACAAGAAGCAGTGCTCTGGTCTAAGAGTTGTTTAGATAAACACGGCATACAGTAAAACTAGAAAGGGGAGCCTAACAGCTCCCCTCTTTTTATTCGTAGGCTTTATCTAAGGCCTTCTTTTCCTCTTTATCACTTTCGATAATAGCTATTAACAACTGTAGCTGCCTATCAGTTAGCTTAGACGGGTCATCATCTAGCTCCATCTGTTTCATTAGAACTCTAAGATCATTCTTCTTAATGAATGAACTCTGACCTAGCTTATACAAGAGCGCAGCCTTATTATCATCAGGGTCATACGATACCTTAAGTACTTCCAGTACTTCCTTCTTAGCATCACTAATAACTTTACTAATGAGTTTCTTTCTTTCCTCTGGGCTACCAAACTTCCATCTGTTCTGCTCCATTATAGCAGAGGCTTCATAGTTTAGAATAGGAGTGATGATACGGTTGATGTCATTGAGTGGTTCCTTAATGTTAGAGCGAATGTTTGTGCTCCATTGAGGCATACCAACTTGGTTATACATCTCTTGAATAGGAGACTGTGCAAGCTCTTCCCTTATACCTAGGAGACGCAAGATAGGAACACGTCCCTCTGAGGTAGTGAGTGCATTTTGTTTCTGCTCAGGTTTCTCATACACATCCATAGCATCAAGAAGTTCATCCACGTAACGTACAGATTTATTGACCCACTCTTGTCCTTGCTTACGGTCAGGAGTTACATATGGCCCTCCCTTAACCATTGATGCAATCGTGTTGACAGGATCAAGTGGGCGTGAGTAGCCTGACGCATACATTGATGCAGAGCTTTGGATTAGCTTTATAGCTGCACCCTTTATGTCTGGGTCATCTGAAGTTACGGCATCTAAGATCAAACCCTCAGCCAGCTTAGCAGAGTCTCCAAGCTGACGTGTCAACTGACCTAAGCCAAACGTATCTTTGAACTGCTGATAGACAGGCATGGGTACTTCACCGTCACGTGCAATATGAGCAAGAACACGCCCCATCGCTTTGTAGTAGCTGTATGGGAAGTCATATGTACGGTTACGCAACATCCCATCAGAAGTACGCTCAGTGAACAAGGGTAGTCCTTCGTCTAGGTACTCTTTCTCTTGTGTATACAATACTCCCATAAAGGAAAGCCCTATTGCAGACTTAGTTAATAGGTCCATAGGGTCACGTGTACTACCCGCAAGCTTACTATGGAAGTAGCTAATACCCGTGTGATCGAACATGTGAGCTATAGTATTATTAAAGAACTGTCCAAAGGGAACCATAGCACCTATGACAGGAACCTTACGTGCATCTTCAATAAGTTTAGCTACGTATCCCAGGATTTTACCATCTGTAGTCCCATAAGACTTAGAGAACACGTTACGCAGGGCATCGTCTGTAGCTGTAGCTACTACCTCAGCATACTTTTCTCCATTCATCTTACTCCATAAGTTAGGGTCACTGATGAACTCAGCGTAAGACACATTGTATTCTACACGCATACGCTTATCAATAGCGTACATAAATTCCTGAGACTTGGTAAGCATGTCTTGTGCTTTAACACCATAGATAGTTTGAAGACCATCCATAGCCTTTTCAAACATACCCGGCTTAGAGGTTAATCTATCTGCACCCTCAACACCAGCTTCTTTAGCCAGCTTACCAAAGTCATTAAACCCTGCAGCCTGTGCCGCTTCCTCTAGCTCAATACCACCTGAAAGGTACTTAAACATTTTATTCCCAGCCTCGGGGTTGTAAGCTGCGAAGTCTAAGAAAGATTCATACGTCATAGAAGGGTCAAGCAAGTTAGACATCTTCTGCTTTTGTAGTGAGAACATCAACCCAGCTTTACGTGCGTACTCTGATGCCTTAGGTGCGTTGAACATAAGTGTATTAACTATAGCGTTACCCCCATACAAAGTACCACGAAGTATATCACTAGCACTCTGTAGTACACTAGCATTCTGCCAGCCAATCAAGTTTAGTGCTGTAGTACCAGGGTGTGTAACGAGCATACGAATGAAGTTACGTTGAAGGTATCCCGTCTTCTCACTAAAAGCTTTACGCATACGATCTGGCATACCGGGAAGCTCTGCATCTATAAGTTTAGCCAGCATCTCATCTGCCTCACCTGGAGGTATATACGAGAGTGTCTTAGAGGCTTGAGCCATAATGTTAAGCTCTTGCCCTGCTAAACTGAACGCCTTTGCATCCATGTCTAGCGCTTGAGACAGGGTTTTTCCATTATAGTCAGGAACAGCTTTACCTAAGGTATTACGGAAGGTGTCATTTATTTCGTCTCGTATATTCTCGGGCATAGCATTAACTAGATCCATCATCCAGTTAGAGAAGTTATCATCGTCAGAACGCTTAGTCCAGTTACGTACACCGTTCTCAGCTAGGATGTCTACTAAGCCTTTAACGCCTGTCTCTTTGTCGCCTAAGTAGAAAGCCTTACGTATCTGTGTCTCTTTAGGTATGCTCTGTCCCATACCTAGCAAACGATTTAAGCCACCACGTTGTACCTTCTCTGAGAAGGCTTCAATACCATCCTTAAAACCCTTCAGGCTATCTTGGAATCCTGTCAAGTCTAAGTCTTTGACGGTCTGTCCTACGTTGCCAGCAATCTTACGGGCTTCAGCTAGCTGTGTGTTAGCTCTATCAAACAGCATAGCAGAAAGCATGTCTGTGTCAGGGTCACCTGCTTTTGTAAGCTTACTAAGAGTAGCAGATAAACCAACACCAAACATACCGCCAGCAGCTGCAAGGCTACCTTGTACCTTGTTGTAATCTGTCTGTAGTCCCACCTCTTGCATGGCTTGTTGGTATACTGCATCAATAGACACACCTGCAACAGTGTCAGCCAAGCCAACAACCACTGCCTCTTTAGTAGCTGCGCCCTTCATAGACTTAGAGAAAGCCCCCTCTGCAATGTCGTAGCCCTCACCCTTAACGGCTTTGTTCTTAATTATGTCGCCCATAAGCTTACGCTCTACCTGCTTGACAGCTTCTTTAGAAGCCTTTGTAGCGCCTTGCTGTTTAAGTATCTTGAGAGACTCTATCTGTATGGCTTTTTTAGCTACATTCAGAGCTACTCTACTGGCCCCCATTGTAATCAACTTACCTATGCCTAACGTCACAAGGTTAATAGGGTCAACAATAACAGCCCTACCATAGTCATACACAGCGTCAAGTTTCTCCTCACTAGAAGTACCCTCAGCAAATGCACCCTCCATAGACTGAAACGTACTGTAGGCTGAGGCTGCTGACATACGCTCTACATCATCTGCATTGTACAAGTAGGCCAACTCGCCAAGAGTAACTACAGACTGCCCCGCCTCAAACTTACGCATGTTGTTAACGTAGGCATCGACAATCTCTTGGCGTTCAAACTTATCCTCATTCATACCAAAGCGCTGATCCATGTAAGGACGGATCTTATCGAACACATCATCCCTAGTTAGATCACGCACACCTTTAGGGTCCGTACCCGGCTCTAACATAGTGTCAGTCTGGGTGTCTACGCTACCGTTTACATTAGCAGCCATAGCCTTACTGAAAAGACTTTGAGCGTCATCTTCTTCTTCTTCAGGCTTAACCTCTACGTTATTAGCTAAAGCCTCATTGAACAGAGCGGAACTATCCATTTACAGACCCATTTCTTTTTGTACTATAGCGCTGCCATATTTCTCAACTAGCATTTTCAACAGACTTGAGTCACCACTTAGCTCATTAGCTTTCTGTGCTCTCTTAAGTCTAGCTTTATCGCTTGCTGTCATCTGTTTAGGCTTCTTAGTTCTCTTAGGTCTAGTGACTAAAGGTTCTGGCTGTGCCTCGGCTTTAACAGCATCATTAAACTCACTATCTGCGCTTGGCTTACCAATACCTATCTTGGCTAGGAAAGACTTAGCTGCAGATGCAATGGCTGAGTTTATATTATCCTGTTTGCTATGCAGCCAATCACTCCAGACCTCACCCATAGTAGGTCCAAGGTCTATCTTTCCTGGGACACCCTTAGGGAAGAAAGCTAACTCACTGAATTGCTGTTGTAGCTTTGCAAAGGCCGCTGCACGATTGCCGCTTAAGGCTGCTGCACGATTGGCGCTTGCGGATGGAACTTCGTTCTGGTTAATGATACGCTCTTCTAATGTTTCATAGTCATAGTCTGCAATAGTATCAAACATTCTTACTGCCATGTTATTGACAGCCTCATCAATGTTATCTACAGTCACAGCATCAATAGCGTTTTCTATACTTATGTTAGCACTAGTTTCAAACGCTTTTAGCACTTCATTAAGTGACGCTAATGTATCAGCTACCTGTACCTTATAGTCGGGTGGCATCTCACCTATACGCTTAGTAATAGCGGCTTTAAGATCTTCCTCTGTGTTTACTGATAGGGTATCAATTAGGCTCAAGTCTTCAGGAGGTACAGGCAAATCAAAGTCATTCAATGCAGTCTCACGCCTCTGCATGGCAAGCCTATCGTCTGTAGCGTCAGAACGAGCTAGAGCTTTTTTTATTGTTCGTGCTTCTTGTAACTCGCTATAGGCTTTATATATTCCATCATAAAAGCTTTTTTCTTTCCCCTGATTTAGCTTTAAATCACCTCCTTCTGTATAAATTTTAAACCACTCTTCAATTTCTTCTCGGTTAAAATCATAATACTTCATTGCTAAGCTTCTAAGACCGCTGCTCAAATCATAAGCATCTTCACCCTCAGTATAACTATCTGTGGGAATCATGCCAATAGCAAAAGGTACAAATGATTTTATTTGAGTACCGCCATCTGTCAGGTCTAGCTCATTATCTGTACTTGAAGTCTCAGGTACAGCATCACCATCAGACGGTGTAGTTACAGGAGCTTCAGCTGATGGTGTAGTTACAGGAGCTTCAGCTGATGGTGTAGTTAGGTAGGACATCCATTGTTGCAACTTAGCTTCCATAGCACTGCGATCAGGTAGTGACGTAGATGAGGCCTCTTCTTCTACGGGAGGTAGCAAAGAACCACCATCTTTTTCTAGGCTAAGACCTTCTCCTGTATCCATGCCAAGTCCAGCAACCTTAGTATAGGTATCAATAAAGCCTTGACGAACTACTATTTGTTGACCGTCAACTATAATGGTATCACCTACGTTTATATCACCCTTATCTATAGCTGCTTTTATAGAGTCCTGCGAATAGGCCTTGGGGGTATCTATAGGGCCTCCTGGTTCTTGACCTCCACTGCTCTTAGAATTTAACGTAGCATCGTCCTGCTGGTCTCCGTACCAAGATGCGAACTGAGTAGAGAAACCCGGTAAGGCAAGACTATTACGTGTAATTATACCAGGGCTATCTGTCTCTAGTATCTTAGCAGCGTTTAATAGCGCTGGATCATCCTTGATAGCGTAGTCATATAGTCCAGCTGATCCCTGTGCCTTAATCTTTTCGAGCCTATCCATTTCTTTCCGTGCGGCGGTAGCTTTAGCAGGATCGGTTAATAAACGTCTCTGTGCTTCAATCTTACCATCAATGGAGCGGTCAAATAGGTCAAGCATAGTTTGACCTGCTTGGGATCTACTACGTTCAGAGGCTGGTTTAGTTGGCAGGTTCAAGCTAAGAGCTTCACCAGGCTTAGGACCACCCCTAGCCATAATAGTTTCAAGTTCATAACCCTTAAACCCATCAATGTATACATCATTGAGTACATCTCGTTCCATCATACGGGAGTCCAAGCCTAGTACAGCTGCAAACATATTTGTTTCTTGCTCTACTGGATTGTCGGAAGACTTGTAGAGTCCGTATGCCCTGCGCATAACTTCAGTAATGTCTTCATTAGGGTTCTTTGCTACGTAGTCTTTAGACTTCTCAACCAGTCCTTTTATCTGAGCAGGAGTTAAGTCATCACGAGTACTTAAAGTAGATTTAAGTTCAGCGAGACCAGAAACGCCTGTTGTGTCTAGGACGTAGCGCAGATCGTCTTGAGGTATACCTGCAGTAACGAGGGTATTAAATAAACTAACAGCACCATTAGCTTTCTCATCACGATCAAGTATAGCTTTTGTACCGTAGGTCTGTAGATAGTCACGCTTCTTAGTTGCAAGCTCTCTGTAATACTCACGGTCATCTTCAATTAGCTTAGACATTGTATTGCCGAAGCCTGCCATAAATCCTGCTGCCATAGTATTAACCCCTTGCCATCAAGCCACGTGGTGCTTCCTCAACGGGAGCTTCCATCATAGGCATTTCTTCTGTGTCTTGTTCTTCTTCTTCTTGAGGCTCAGCCATCATAGTCTCTACTTGGCGCATAAACTCTTCACCAGTATCTTCTGACTCCGGGTCCAGAGCGTCTAGCTTCTTACGTAGCATTGCAAGAACTAGCTTGTCTTCTTTCTCTTTAGCTTCAAACTCAGAAGGCTCATCACCTGTCTTGTAGTCTAGCCCAGCTTCTTCAGCGATAGAGACTAACTCCTCAAACACTACATCACCAATGATTAAGCTTACATCTACAGAGTGGATACCCT
>Ga0208767_1001693_pt1 | contig 17236 bp, 18 predicted proteins | sample VirMetDEL_Mar_21_FD_184514 | JGI IMG/M metagenome (GOLD analysis project Ga0208767, IMG submission 184514) | Aqueous microbial communities from the Delaware River and Bay under freshwater to marine salinity gradient to study organic matter... | ecosystem: Environmental > Aquatic > Marine >... | reverse complement strand
TATTCTTCTAAACGCTTCACTGCTACCACCCTTATCAGGATGATTTTTCAATATTGATTTACGATATGCTTTTTTCATATCTTCATTACTGGCAGATTTTTTTAATCCGAATACATTAAAGGGATAATCAGGTTCTAATGTTTCAGGTTCTTCGCTATCAAACCCAAAGAAACCACCGAAAAATCTTTTAAAGAAATTCTCTTTCTCCTTATCTGTCTTTTCTTTTTGTTGTTGTTGTCTATATTTTTGCTGTTTTTTTATCTCTTCATCATAATCTTGATAATATTTAGGTATCTGTCTCCAGATACCCCCGTGCGGAGACTGATACAAAGGATAAGCAATTGACTGATAATTTTTAGGATATCTACAACCTCCAACAACAATCATAATAAATAAATTATACAATAAAAATAATATCAAATTTATAGTAATAATAATGTCGGAAGTTGAACCCGAAGCGGAACCCTTAATAAAAATTGACCCTATGAGTGTAGACCAGTTAGCAGGTGCTTTCGTTATGATAGCGGGCGCTATAGGGTCATTATTATTAGTTATATGGCAAAGTAAGTGTCATTGTCGTATGAACTTATGTTATATATTCTCTTGTGAAAGAAGACCGCCTAGTGAAGAAGAGATGAAAGGTTTAAAAGACCAAGCAAAAAAACAAAATGAAAAATTAAAGAAAATGAATAAGAAAGAAGAACAAATATTAGATAAAGAAGATGAAATATTAAAAAATCAAGAAGAACCTATATTACCTACACCTAAATTACAGAGAAAAGATAGTATGATTATCAGTGAATTAGAACCAGAACCTACCCTTTCCAAAGATACTTCACCGCCCAGTAGTTAGGACTATTTTTATCCTTATACGCTAAACTACCATCTTTCTTTCGGATACCTTTTGCTCTTGCTAAATAACTTTTTCTCTGCTCTGCTGTTGCTGTGCCTGAACGGAAATCATCCATCCCCGCTGCTCCAAAGTGTATTAGTTTCTTACCTCCTGACGCAGACTTAACATACACTGAAAATTTTTTACCTTTCTTTTTACTCTTAAAAGGTTTGTATAAAGGTTTCTTATCACTCATTTTATTTTATTATATTTTTTATTTTAATCTGTTTAATAACAAAATGCCAACAAATAAACAGAAATTCAATAAGAAATATGGTTTCAAAGCAGATGAAGGACATAGTATCTCTGAGATAAGTAAACTTACAGGGATATCTGTATCTATCTTAAATCAAGTTATGTCTCGGGGTAGAGGGGCACATAAATCTAATCCTCAGAGCGTAAGGAGTAAATCAGGTAAGAAAGTAGGTGGAGCATCGCTGAAAGGTAAGATGTCCGCTACTCAGTGGGGTCAAGCACGTATCTACTCATTTGTTATGAAACAACCCGGAACTTGGGGTAAAGCAGATAAAGATTTAGCAGATAAAGTAAAAAAATCAAAAAGTGTCTCTAAAAAAAAATAATTAGTATTAATAAATGTCAAGTAAACCGACTATTGATATTAACGCTGGGAGAGAAGATATAGCAAAGTTTATCAAAGAGAATAAAGTACCGATTAAGGTTACGGAAGTTGTAGATGGTAAAAAGAAGAAGAGGGGGGTAAAAGCATTACGTGAAGATTTGAGTAATTTAGGATATGCTGTTACGGGCACGAAAAAACCAAAGGGTAGAGCACCAACTACCCTGAAAGGTATAAGAAAAGCAGAAGAAAGAAAGGCAGAAACACAAGGCGCAGGACAGGCAGGTATTCAAATACAAGGATTTAGTAGTGAAACTAAACCACCAGCACCTCAGGTATCGGGACAAGAAGTAGAGTTGATGGGTGCTATCTCAGGTAAGTTATCAGCAGAACAAGAAGTTATCTATAAAAATTTACCACCAGCAGAAGAGATGAGGTTATTTCTATTAACGAGATTACCTCGCACTACTTTCGTAGGTATACCTCTAAGAGAACTAAAATTATTATATATGAGGAAGAAAGCAGAAGAAAATGATGAATTATTCGCACCTCAATACAAAGATTTACCACCTTTACCTGAAATCAAATCATATCTAAGAGAACAATTACCTAGTGTAAATATTGATACATTAACGCTTGTAGGAATAAAAGAATTATATGTCAAAACTAAACCTAAAGTTGATGAAGCATTAAGAATAAAAGCAGAGGAAGAAGAAGAAAGACGCACAGCAAAAGCAATAGCGGATAGAAACGAAAAAGACAAAGCAGCAGGTCAGTATGTATCAGATACAGATACCGATGAAGATGATGAAGAAATAGAGGGAGTAGATTTATTATCATACGAGGGTGTTTTGTATCAAGTTTTCAGTGATGACCCTGATGATATTTACGATATGAGGGGTAATTATGTAGGTAGTTGGGACGAAGATGTCATTGATATTGAATTTATAAATGAAGAATTTTCAAGTAAACACGAAAAAGATGTAGATGATTACCAAATGGGTATTTATAAACCACCTGCTAGAAAGAAACCAATAAGAAGGGAAAAACCTGCTCCTGAACCTGAACTAATCGGTGGACTTACCGAAGAAGAAATAGAAACATTGATTGAGTTAGCGGGGGATACATCAAGATACTTACCTGTTAGAAAAGAAGCATACAGACAACTACTGGATGCTGGTATACATATCTCAGAACCAAAACCAAAACCAAAACCAAAACCAAAACCTGCTACTACGAGACCTCAAGTAGATACTGATGATGATACTGATGATGATACAGAAGACGAAGAACCGGAACCGGATACTACTTCAGAAGAAGAAATGGGACCCGATGATTATATTGACTTTAATTATGAAGGAGTACAATATTCATATCAAGATGGGATGGTATATGATGAATATTTAGACGCAATAGGTGAAGCGAAAATTAGGAATAGAATGTTTATCAAATGGGACCAGGCAGTACAAGAATATCATAGAAGAAAAGTAGCAGCGATGGCAGACCCCGATAATGAAGATGATAGTGTAGACTTAAGTGATTTATGGAAATACAGCGGGGACCTTGAAGATTTTGAGGATGACCTTTAAGATGACCGCTCTGCGCTTAAAACTTACAAAGTAAGTTTTGACACAAAGATTTTTAAAATTTCTTAGGTAAAATTAATATGAATAGGTAAATAAAGATGTCATATATGCCTGATATTCAAATGCCTGAAAAAGAAGTAGATGATATTGAAGTGAGAGAATATCCCGATGATATTGATGATAGCGTAGAATTTCAGCAGTTAGAAGAACAAGGTGTTGAGGAGGAAGTAGAACCTCTACCTCCCCCACCTCAAAAAAAGGAAAAATTAAAAAAAGAGGATATATTCAAACCTAAGAAAGCACCGCCTAAGAAAGTCAGTATTGACCCCCAACCTAGTCTTGAGGAACCAATTGTCCCTAAGATAGAACCTGTTAAAAAGAAACGTCAATTATCTGAAAAACAGAAGGCGGCGTTAGCAAAAGGTAGAGCAAAACGAGCAGCGAATAAGAAACAAGCACAAGCACCTGAACCTGTATATGAACCACCAGCAGAAGCAGTAGCATACAAACAAAAGAAAATGAATGAAGATTACAATAGACAGCATCCTATCAATAACGGATTATCACAAGAACAAATACAAGAAATGATATTTCAGGGAGTTGAAAGATACGATACAATGAGAAAAAAACGAAAGGAAGAAAAACGTAAAGCACAGGCATCGCAAAGACACGAGAATAAAGTATTCAATGATATCAATTCACAACTTAGAGTAAATGACCCTTGGTCATCTGCTTTTAATTTCTAAAGTGTCATAATGACACTTTACTATTTTTAATCAATTATTTTACATCTTTTGTCTTTTAACAAAGGATTAGGACCTGCTTTCTTCATTTTGATACTTACTAAACCAGGGTATGTATCAACTAATAATTTTAATGTTTCATCTCCTTGTCTATCAATACCAATACCACCTTCAGCGATATATTTTGTTTTACAACATAGATAATTTAATCTAACAACTCCACCATCTGCTAAATAATGTTTAATACTTCTTTCATAATCATCTCTTGCTCCGATATCAGGTGTATGACTACATAGTTCTTTTTTGATAATTACACCGAATAGATGACCTATAATAAATTTATAATCATATGAAATATCATTCTTCATAAATAAACAATTATCAACAGGATATACTCCCCACATATGTCTACCCGATTTTTCACATTCTTCAAATGCTAAATTAAACTCTTTCTTCAAATCTAATTCATCATTAGCAAAACTAGGTGGTTCCCATCCTCTCGGATTTCTCATCTTGATTAATTCAATATCATCATCAAATGATATAACTTTATCTCCTTCATTATAGTGTTTAAGAAAGATAAACTCCCTAATCTGTCTAATACCCTTTTCACCGATAATAATATTATAATCAGGATATCTACTTTTGTATAAATCATATTGTTGTTTATCAGCAACAAAAATATCAATAATAGATTTATCAATATTGTGAAATTCTAATGTTTTTAGTGTTTTCTGTCCTAATTGTTCAACTCTGTTGTATGATGGTATCGCTATTCTATACATTTTGATATTTTCTTAGATTAAATTTTTTATCATTTAAATTAAAAAAATTATTATCTATATAATGAATAAAAAGAAGAATGCCGGTTCAGACAAGAAATCAGAAGCAAAAATCTATGAAACAGGAAAAGTCGGGAGTGTGCCAAGAATTATGCCTGTGGTTCCACTTGAAGATAGCGGAGATGACGGACACCCTCCGATACATCCGCATCTCCCTCAGATTGCGGGACCTGGTGGAGGGGCGTGCCTCTTAATGATATCCCCGGTTCGCACAGGTAAATCTACGATTATCAGTAATCTTTTGTTAGGTGATAGTGAGATGGGTTTTTACGATGCTCAGGAGCGTTTCCATACAACAACTATTATAAGTAATACAATTGCTAATGATATCACAAGTAGATTTTTGAAGAAAGCATTTGATACTCACGATAGTTATTCAGATGCTATTATTGATGGTATTGTAAATCAACAGAAAAGTTATGAGAAAGAAGACCAACCTGATATAGCGGTCATTTTAGATGATTGTTTAGGTTCAATCCGTAGAGAAGCAAGGATAAATCATTTAGCATCACGTTTCAGGCATTTCAATATTAGATTATTAATTATCAGTAGTCAAAATTTCAGGTCTTGTAGTCCTATCATTAGACAGAATGCTACAAACGTATTAGTAGGTAGTCCTTTTCCTAATCAGAAAGAACTAGGTAAGATGGCAGAAGAATACGGGGATGTATTCGGTGGAGCAGATAACTGGTTAAAAATATATAAAAAAGCAACACCTGAAAAGTATTGTTTTCTTCATATGGATTTTCAGAGTAATCCACCAAAAGCATATAGATGTTTTGAAGAATTGATAGCAGAAGGTCCAAATATTTTAGGTGAAGTCCCTACTCTTGATGAAGAAGAAGATTTAGAATTACTCAAAGAAAAAAAATAAATTTATAATATTATAAAAACAATATGGCAGATATGTACGGCATAAGCAACGCTGTGATGGAGGCAAACTCTTTACACGGACAGATAGCACTTGAAGCACAAAATCAAGCAAATGCTTTCGGTATTGAAAAAGAGAAATTCAATAGAAAAATTAGAGACGCACAATCAAAAGATAAACAAGAAAATTTTATTGAAGGTGGAGAAAACTTAGGTGAATTACATAGTTTATATCAAGTTGGTTCGGGTCTTTACGGCGGTGTATCATCGGCAGTAGCAGGAGCAGGTCAGGCGTATACAAATACTCGGACAGGTTTTACTGCGGCAAGACAGGGACTTACCGGAGCAGATTTTCTTGCTGAAAGCGGTGCTGCTATGAGAGGAGGAGAACAGGGTGCTGGTATCCTTCGTTCGGTAGCAAGCGGGACATTAGGTGCTGCTAAGGGTTTTGTTAGCGGATTAAATGAAGCAGGTGGTGAAGCAGAAGGACTTGTAAAATCTACTCTTGGTGGTGGTGAAGGACTAGGTGGTTTAGAAGGTATCGTTCAGAAAGGTATTGTTAAGTTCGGTGGTGGTGAAGCATTAGGATTTGTCGGTGCTAAGGCATTCGGTGCGGCAGGAGGTCTTGAAGCAGCAGGAGCACAGATAGATAGTCTTATTGAAAGCGGTGGTAAATCAGCATTCACAAGAGTAAATGACCAAGGACAGCGTGTAGCTATGAGCGGTGTAGATAAAGCAAGTGAAATCATAAATGAAGCAGGGGCAGCAGCAGATGTATTATCAGCAGCAACAGGAGGATTAGCAGTCCCGATAGCAGCAGCACTAAATTTAGCAGGAGCAATCACAGGTATTATAGGTGATTACAAAGATGAAAAAGAAGATGATAAAAATGTTGGTATTGGTCCTGATGGAAACCCTGACGCAAGTAAAGCACCTAAGTTATCGGCACCACCAACAACAGAAGCATTCACAGGTTTAGGATTTGTAGGTAATATGTCTCATAATCCTTTAGAACATATTGCCTAAACCACAGGTATGCTTCGCTAAAGTGTCATTATGACACTTTGTTAATTTATACTTTTTTAATTTTTGTTAATGAATAAAAATAATCTTTATATTATAAAATAAAGATGGCAAATTTTTGGACAGCAGAAGATAAAATACCTATCGGGCAGACTAAAATATCTGTCCCAGCAGAACACGGACTTGATTATTCACCGGGTCAGAAGATTGAGTTTCATATTCCTGCTTCGGTAAACTTTTTCCAACCTAAGGAGAGTTATTTGAAGTTTGATGTATTACTTTCAAATCCTGCTACCGCTAAGGCGTTTCTACAACTTGATGGTCAACTAGGTGGACAGGTTTTAATCAGAGACCTGAGGGTGTATAGCGGCGGGTCGGGTCGCGTTTTACTTGAGGAGTACCAAAATTACAATGTTTTAGCGGCAGTCAAGTATGATTATGAAATCAATGATAGCATTAAACAGAAGCGGTCTCTTACCGAAGGATGTGTATATTATGATGATAAGCACAGGTCTACCACAGGTCTAAATACTGATACAGCAAATAATCTCTCTAATAATCCTTACTTTGATGCTCCTGCGGCAGAACGAACTACTACTACTACTGCTGAACCGGGTTTCAAGAAAGCAAAATGTTTACTACCGCTAAACACCGGTATCTTCTCAAATGATAAGATTTTCCCTGTTGGTCTAACCGAGGGTTTAATCGTAGAGATAATCCTTGAAGAAGCAAAGAATTGTATTAGAACTCTTGATAACGTAGCAGAGAAGCGTAAATTACTCGCAAATCCAGTATTCTTATCGGCATCCGGAACTTCTGACGGAACCGCAGGACCAGCAGACCCTAACCTCAATCCGCAGTATCCTGTTGCTGGAACAGCAAACGGGGCATCTTCATTTAATGTTTTCTATGTTAGACGAGATAATGTAATGGGTATCAACGCTGATACCGGTGCTGCTCAAATACCTTTTTGTAAAGGTCAGCGTATAAAATTCTATGATGTAAACGCAGAAGCAGTTATTTCATCTGCTTCTAATACTGCTTACGGGACTATAACAGATATTCAATATGTTGAAGGTAGTAAAAATTGTGCTTATATTACTCTGGCACAGAATTTTGACCCAAGTTCTACTATGGATGTCAATACAGTAGTGATTGATGATAGCATAGCATCAACTACAGCAGCAAATTGGAAACCTTCATATGAGGTTACGAATTGTGAATTTATAGTTCAGCAGGTTACGATGCCCGCTGGTTATACATCTAAGTTAGCATCTATGATGAAAGAAGGTGGTGCTATGAATTATGATTTCTTATCCTGGACTAATTACAAAACTTCTCAGATTTCTTCTGAAAAACTCACTACGCTCCGTGTCCCTCTAACACAGGCGAGAGCAAAATGTGTATTAGCAGTCCCTACTGATGCGTCGGTATATACACAGAAAGATATTATGAGGGGACACAATACCCCGGTTGAAGATTACGATAGGGATACTGAAAGTCTTGTTCATCAAAACAGATGTGTTCGTGCTGGTCTTGTAGGTATCACCGATAACATTACTCAATATCAGTTATTTTATGATGGTAAACTCAATCCTTCTCGTAAGGTAAAATGTAGCAAGATTTCAGGTAAATTTAGTATTGACCAGCAACCGCTAATTGAGTTAGAAAAGGCATTAGTGATGGGAGGTATCAAACCTCATAGTATGTTAGCGTTTAGAAAGAATTTTGTTATCGGTCGTGCTCTCAGTTTACAGGATGGTGTTTATGATACAAGAGGTAAGGACTTTCAATTACAGGTTGAGTATCAGGAAACTGATGAACCTGAATTCAATAAACTCTGGAATGTTTGGTGCGGTCATCTCCGTCGCCTAGTTATTTCAGGAAATGCTATTCAGATTGTTGTATAATTTCAAAAGTGTCATTATGACACTTTACTAAAATAAACTTTTATAAATTTGATTTTATTTTTTATTTATTAATTAAACAATAGATGGAACAATTTAATTCACTCTTAACTGAAAAAAATAATGGAAAGCGTAAAGAAAGTAGTTTAGAAGTTATCAGTAATAATATCAAAAGATTATATATCAGATGTTATAATGAAGAACCCGAAGATATCTCACAAATTGAACATATGGTTAATGATGTACAACACACATTTGCTTGTTTACAATCGCCTATTGATGGTAAAAAATTAGGATTATCAACTATGCTATCTTATACAAATTCATTATTAGTAGCAAATGATATGTTTGGATTACAACACGCTGGAACCTACGGAAATTTAGAAACTGAATTACAAGTTAGAAGAGCAGATTTACAACGAAAAAATCCTGTAAAAGAAACTAAAATCAATAGAGAACAATTAAATACAATATTATCTGACTTAAAGGAATTAAGTAAAACGAAAACAAATAATAGAACAAATGCTTTATTTCAGATTATTGCTAAATATCCTTTCAGATTAGAGACTGCTACCTTAGAGAATATTACACAAGAAGATTATGATAAAATAGAGGATAAAGGAGTAAGAAATTTTCTGATTGATGGTAAAACATTTGCTTTCTACGGATACAAAACAAATCGTAAATACGGGACCCGAGAGATACCGATAACAGATGAAGATTTATTAGAAACATTAAGATTACATTTAGAAAATGTCGGACCTAGTGATTTCATATTCTTTAACGGAAGTAAAGATGGAACCTATGAAGAAGGTATGACAATAGAAAAAATACAGGCAAAACAGCGAAATAATTTATCTCTTTGGATAAAGAGATTATTGAAAAAACATAAGGTTAATGCGAGTGCTACTGATATTACTAAATTACTGATTTCAGAAATTTGGGATACAGGAACTACTCAAGAAAAAATACAATTTGCTATGTGGCGGGGACACGACCCCTCTACCGCTGCTAAAGTTTACGCAACTGCTAAATAATAATTACGAGCGTTTATTGCTTGCTCCTTTGTTAAATATCTTCGTGAAAAATAGGGTTTAGGTAGTATCCAATCTTCATCTTTCATATGTTTAGGTTTATCAATTCTAAATAACCATCTATTTGATTTTTTTTCAAATCTGACATAAGCATCAGGTCTTTGTTTAATAACTTCGGATGGAATAGGTGGAGGTTTCTTAGCGCAATTATCAGCGTGTGATAACCATTCTAAATTAGATACATCATTATTATGCGGATTATTATCTATATGGTGGACATCAGATAAATTATTAGGATTTTCTAAAAAGTGCTCTGCTACTAATCTATGAATATATACTTTCTTTTGTTTATATTTACCAGTACTGATTTTTTCTCTCTTAAATGTATAAAATAAATAAGGAGACCTGCTACCATTTGTATGATAGGGTTTTATCTGTTCATTTTTACTATTATATACGTGTCCTGTTGAGTAAACTAGGTAATTATCATCATATTTACAAGTCGCTACGTCAGGCATATTATTCATTACCTTCTCTACAAACTTATTTTTTAAATACTTTACCTCAATCAAAGGACAAAATGAATTCTCCTCTTTTGATATAAAGTGGAGTATGAAGTTGTTTAACCTGTTTACGTTTTTCTAATTGTTTCTTAATCCTTCTTGGAATAACCATCTCAATCTTTTCTCTAATTTTAGGGTCTTTATTGATTAAATCTACTGCTTTTCTAACAGAAGGTATTTCAGGAAATTTTGCTATATAAGTAGTATCTTTATATACTTCAATTGTATCCATATAACCACTTGGTAATAGAAAGTAATTATTACGAGCATATGCTATCAATTTCTTTGCTATCATCATAACATCCTGTTTTTCTTTGATTGTTAAAGTTTTCGCAGGATTTTGTTTCACTAAATATTCAATAAGTTCTTCTTTACTATTGATAAAAAAATATTCTTGTTCACTACAAACATTATCTAAAAATCGGACTACTTCAATAATCGCTTCTTGTAATTGTTTCTTATTTTTATCATTCTTGTTTGTTATCGGTAATTTAAATACTCTGATAATATCAAGTAGTTCTTTTCTGCTATGTGTCATATGGATTGTAAAGGGTTTAGTTAAATCTTGTAATTCCATCTTTGACTTAATTTATATTTTATTTTTTAAATTTAAACGAAGTTAAAAATCAAAAGTGTCATAATGACACTTTACCCTAAATATTTCAGTCTGATTTTGGGTAAGGATTTGATTACTACCCGACCCCTTACTCCTTCACTGAATTCACTAATATCTATCATTCTTGTATTTTTTTGGTCTACTCCTCCCATCCCTGTATTTGGTTTTATAAACATATTGTTTTTCCCCCTTGTGCTTAGTAAACGCTTTCTCTGAGCAGAAGATAGAGGGGCGAAACTAGGAGACCAACCTACTGCCTGTAATATTTGTTGTATGAATTCATCATCAGTCCCTGAAATAAAAGTTGGTTCATTTCCGTATTCAGAGATTAACCTTGCTTCATTACCTGTTATATCTGTATCTAATCCACGCTCTTTTAACCTTTGCTGATACACTGAAACAGGTTGAGGTATTGGTGGTGGTAATTCTACTTCACTGATTTGAATATCAGGATATCGTTTCTTCATATCATCTACCTGTGCTTTTGTTAAATTACCTGATAATCCTTCATTTGTATGAAACCAACTACCCTTTGCTGTATCATATGCGTCTTGAATATCAAAAGCATTGGTGTCTCCTATTTTACCTCTGAAAACAATATCATAAAATCCTACTTTGTTTCTTTCTGCTATCGCCGCCTGTATCCCTGATTTAGCATCTTCTCCTAGTCCCATTAGAGCATCATATGTTGCTAATTCAAGTCCTCTCATATTTGTAGTCATACCTACTACACCAGGTGCTTCAGATACAAATTGTGATGTATCAAAATCTGCGATAACACTACCTGGATTAAGACTACCTGTTTCTATCCTACCTGGTGGTCTTGAAAAATTCATAGTCATACCTACTACACCCGGTCTCTCTGCTACTAAAGCATTACTTAATGTTTGTCTTAATCCTGCTCTCGCTTCCTCAAACTCAGGTTTAGTTACTGCTTTCCTTGTTCTGCCGTGTAGTTTACTAATTTCTCTCTGTAATTTTCTATTCGCCTTCTGTTGTCCTTCACAAGTAATATATTTGCCTCCCGCCTTATTCTGACGAGTATAGCAGTTGCTACCATCTCTTGCTTTACCCATTGGTTTTAATTTATTAGTCAAAATTATTTAATATTTATCATTTTAAATTAGTATCTATATTTTTATAAATGATTGAGTTAAACTTAACACCTCAATATACTGATGAAGAGTTAGATGAAATGAAAGGTATTTATATTGATGATAGTTATTATGATACTTTGATTACAGAGGATTGTGATTGTTATAGAGAAGATGGTAGTATTTTATTCAAGTTTAGAAAAGGTATATCAGATGCTAATGAATGTGAAGTAGCATTCTTAGCGTTTAAAAATTTAGCGAAACCTTCTCATAGCAGGGGTGCTTCAGCAGGTCCGATAGACCCGAACAGCACATATTGGAAAAAGCGACCTATCATTAAGTTAAATAAACCTGGTGGTTGGACAGCAGAACACTATACACCGAAAGGAAACAAGAGTACTGTAAAAATAACGAATGAAATAATGAGTAATATAGTTGGATATTGGAGTGAAAGCACACAATACAAGTATAATTTACCCTGTAGATTATCAATGTATAGCAGACAGCATTTTCTGAAAGTAGAGGATGGAGTGCCTTTCATAAGGAAAATATCAAATAGTTATAAAAATCTACACCCTGATTGGTATAATAAACAAATGAAACAGGGTAAGATACAACCTAATATGTTAGTAGAAGATACACCTTTTTCAACTATCACAATCAATAGAAATTTTAGGACAGGAGTTCATAAGGACGCAGGAGATTACGGATTTGGTAATCTATCTGTTTTAGAATACGGAGCATATCACGGAGGATATTTTGTTATCCCTAAATACAGGGTAGCGATTGATATGAGAGCAGGAGACCATCTATGTGCTGATGTTCACGAATATCACGGAAATACTGAAATGTATGAAACAGAAGAAGATAAATTAATCAATGATAAATTACCTCAAATCTACAATGATAATTTAGATATCGGAATAGTTGGATTAAACAATAGATATACAAGGATATCATTAGTATGCTATCTTAGAGGTGAGTTAAAAAATTGTAAGATGGAGTTAGACCCTGAACTACTCAGACCCATCTTACCTAGTGAAAACAAGATATCTGTATTCTTTATCAATAAATTAGAAGATAGTGAAAAACGTAAGAAATATTATACTTCAAATTGGTCTCATTGTTATACTCACGAAGAAGCATTAAACAGGATTATAAAACACAATATGAAAAATGTAATTATCTGTGATGATGATTTTGATATGATAAAAAAAACACCGGGAGATATCAAGAAATTTAAACACAGAGATGGTATAACATTTTTAGATAATCTGAAAGAACTACCGAAAGGTATTCATCCGATATCTGAAAGAAGAAACAAGTTAGTATATTTTGTTCCTGATAGTCAAATCGCTGTCAAGTTAATGATTGGTAAAGACATTCCTAAATATGAAATCTCACCGCCTTTATTTAAGCAAAGTGTCATTATGACACTTTAGTAAGTCAATAAAAACGACACCTTAGCGGAGGATATTTAAAAAATACAATTTAATGTTAATTAGTGTTAAAAATCTTTTTAAATTTGATAGAATATTTATTTTTTGTAATCACATAATATACAAACAAAAATGGCATCAAGCAATATCCCTGTTAAGCAATTCACTAAGTCGCTCCGCGGTCTACCCGATGATATACTCAAAATGATGGTTTCAAGCGTCAAGGTCGCTACGCTCGCTCAACCTCACACCAAAAATCGTATGATTAAGTTTATTGTTGAGCATAGGGAAAACATAAACGTTCATCACGTTGATACTGATGTTGATATAGAAGATAGAAAAAATGAGGTAGTTGGTTTTACAATCCTTATGAGAATTATTATTGATATTTGTGCTAAGAAATGTGAGAAGTATACATTTGGCACACTTCGCTTATTTATTCATCTGTTTTATGATATCAGTGTTGATGACAAAGCAGTATTATTCAAAAGCGGACTGACCGATAACTTACGGGAATTTGCTGAGTATATTTCAGGTAAGGATGATTTTGAGAATGTTTATCATTTTAAGGAAAAGTTTAAGGAAGGTGTATTTGATGTTATTGAAAAAGAGATAATGTATCGTGTTTATAGTCAGGCATCATTATTAGCGGGGACACACGCTCATCATACTGAAGGTAATAACAACAGGCATCAGCAATTTCTGGGTAAAAACTCAGAAAAGTTAATTATCTATTCACTATGTAATGCTAATCTTGATGGATTTGATAATAGTTTTGATTTCTCACCCGAGATTGACGAACCATCTAATACTTTACCTCAATTTGTAGACACTGAGGATATATCTACTCCTGCTACTAGTCCTACACCACCAGCACCAGCAGCACCACCAGCACCCGTAGCTCCGGTAGCACCGGCAGAACCGGCATTCACAGGTAGCGAACCGATTGTAAAGATTGTTACAGACCCTGCTGAATGTGAAAAGATACTTGAGGGAATTGGAAACCTAATGAACCCTGGTCATTATCAGGAGTTATCAAAGCATAAGATTAGTAAGCATAGTTGGAACAAACTTCGTAAGAAGCATAATCTAAAAGGTAGATGGGATATTTATGTTGAAACAGCAGAAATTTTAGGAGACAAACCGAGACAGAATAAGAACCTAAAGTATCAAAATCCTCGTCATACTCTACCGGGTTGGGAAGGTGTTTGGAATTGTAATGAGACAGGAACTCCTGTAAGTAATCATCCTTACGGAACTATCTATCTTGTAGACCCTAAGATGCCTTTACCACCACCATCCTGAACTCTGATTAACATTATCATTTTCAATACTCTCTTTCGCTTTCAGTTTTAGATTAATTTTTTTTATATCTCTTTTCATTTCATCAATAGTTAGTTTCATTAGTTTGATATCCTGTATCAAACTACCTATTTCTATTGTTGCTTTTTCTAAATCATCTCTAACAACGTCAATAGGTTTGATATGTATTATATCTCTTGGCATTTTTAATTTATAGTCTATTTTTTTTTATATCAATATTAACAAAATGAATTTGAATGAATATCATAGATATATAAATTTAAGGTGTAGACCTGACAGAGACATACTATGTAAAGACCAATTGAAAGGTATAGGTATTTCAGAACCTAAGAGATACAATGCTTTTAAAACTAAAGATGGTGCTATCGGTTGCTTTATGTCTCATATATCTATTTTACAAGAAGCAAAAGATAATAAATACCCTTACATATTGATTTGTGAAGATGATGTAGTATTCAAAGACCATTATAAAATGTTAGAAAAAATAGATAATCTAAAAAATGATGATTGGGATGTATTATTACTAGGTGGTAATATGTTTTCTCCTTATAGTATTCATTCTGATGATGCTTATAGAATTCATAAATGTTTCACTTCAACAGCATATATTGTTAGAGAACATTATTATGATACTTTAATTAATACTTGGCAACCTGATTTACAAAAATTAGTTCAGACAAGTAATAGAGATTATGCTTTAGATGTATCGTGGTTTCCTTTACAGCAAAGAGATAAGTGGTTATTGATTAGACCTTTACAAGTTTATCAGAGACCTGGTATAAGTGATATTGAAAATAGAATAACAGATTATAGACATCTAATGTTATCAGAAAAAAAATAATCTAAACTAAAATTTAATCTAAAGTGTCATAATGACACTTTACAATTCTTGGTCAATCCAGTCTTGATATGTCTTAATCTTTTTTGTTAACAATAGTCCCCAGCATTTTTTGTATTCAGCATCCATCTCACCACGCATCACATTGTATCCACCTAACTCAAACATACATCTCCAGTCTCTATCAGGATATTCAATTTCTTCGGTTTCTTCAGTTTCTTCTTCGCTATCTTCGCTTTCTTCGCTATCTTTTTTTTCAAGTTGCTCCTCAAGTTGCTTGATACGCTTTTTCATTTCCCAGTCTTTCTTACTCATAGCGTTTACACGCTTTCTCTGTGTCTTTAAACTTTTTTGGTCTTTTACTGCTTTTTCATAAACTAATGGATATTGTTTCTTAACTATTTCTGATTGCTCTTGAAATGTCATATCTTCAGTAGGTTTCTCTAAAAGAGCAAATACTGGTTTTTGCTCTTTGATACTAAACTCACTCATAAGTTTCCTAACTAGTGCTTCCGCCTCTACGTTATTCATACTATCAGTGATATGTTTAATGATACTATCTGATGTCATTTCTACTGCCTTTTTCGCTTGGACTACCGGTGCTACCCGGTGTCCATCGGGTTGCTTGCGTCCTACGGGATTTGGTACTGTATGACATTTGTTATCCCCATCACATCCGTTGATACCGAAGAAACCGGTTTGTGTAGGGTCATAATGAGTAAACCAGTCGCTATAAGAGCGGTCAGGTTCAGACTGAATACCCCTAACTGAGCAGAGCAAGCGAATGAGACCTACATATAGAAACTTGAATTCCTTACCAGCATCTAGTCCGCCCCAGCAATTGCTATTACTGGTATCAGTGCCTAACCAAGCGGGGTCTGCTAAGACATATTCTACGAGAGGTTGTGCTCGGCGGGTGATAGTTGTGATACTCAAATCCGTATAATCATTCCATCCCTTTGTGTAAGCGATATCCTCATAGAATTTTGTGCCGAATTCATCTATGTATTCAAGTAGCACCTTGCTACGCTCAGCGAGTGTAGTAAGGTCCCAGTCATCGCCTAGGTTGCGGTGTCCGAAGTCAGGGCATCCATCCTGAAACTTCTTGATACGCTCCAATTCCTTGTCGGTAGCAGAGCGGATAGTGTATGACTTCGGCATTTTGCTTATTGTTGTATTTGTAGATTGTGATTAGGATGATAAAATGTATCAACTCAAATTTGAGAACTTTTTTGACCCCAAGGTGTCGTTTTAGTCCCGATATCAATGCTCCTTACTTTTAAGAAAAAAAAATATCTAATCTAATAAGGGATTTTTTGTAAAGTGTCATAATGACACTTTAGGATTTGCGCACGCGAGGGCAGTTTCGCTTATTGTGTCCTACCCTACGGCATACACTACACCTATTTTTTTTCGCTCGGCGCTTAGGATAAGACTTGATTACGCGGGGTTTGTACTGAGGTTGATGATAGTTGATGGCGCTAGCGTGATGCTTGATACCGCGGTAAGGGCAAACATAGGTTTCTTGGTTGTCGTGAAGACCCGCTATGATGTATCTATCAATACTCTTAAGTGTGAGGCGGTAATTGATAATGAAGGTGGTGCGCTTGCTACCTGTATTCCAATCACCATCCAGCGCAGAGTAGTCCTTTTGAGCGGTGATATCTTGCCAGTATTGGATGGTATTGCGTTTCCTAACCGCAAGCACCTCCTTACCCACCATCTCAAGTAGGTCCCAGCACAACCACCACTCGGTGCCCGGGGGTTTCCTAGGTGTTGGTGTGAGTTCCAGGTCGCTTTCCATCGGGTCTTCGTCAGGTAGCGGGAAGTCCTCGGGTATCGTGAGTTTGTATGCGGAGGACATTTCGCTTATTGTTGTATTTGTAAAT
>Ga0208767_1001692_pt1 | contig 17239 bp, 17 predicted proteins | sample VirMetDEL_Mar_21_FD_184514 | JGI IMG/M metagenome (GOLD analysis project Ga0208767, IMG submission 184514) | Aqueous microbial communities from the Delaware River and Bay under freshwater to marine salinity gradient to study organic matter... | ecosystem: Environmental > Aquatic > Marine >... | reverse complement strand
CAAATATTGGTCCTAGATTCTAAATAAAGCTGTAGAAGTACCTCTCTTAAAGATAGCAAGTGATGACCACTTATCTAGAGAGGTATTTTCATATAGTGAGACTTTTGGTCTTGGGTGTAAGAAATGAACCTGACTACCTTCAATTTCATAGTCACCTATAGCCGCACAATATAAATGCTTATAGCCTTCTGAATGACTCAAAGACATTTGCACATCTTTAAAGTTTTCATGAACTAATCTATAAATTGAAGGTAGATTTGAGGTTCCTGACTCACTGTAGATCTTAAGCAGATCTGATTGAAAAGTTTGAGGAGATGCAAATTTTACATGTTTGGATGTTTTAGTTACCTTTTCATAAGGACTATTATGAGTAGAAAAATATTTTTCTAATAACATGTGATTATCTGCATCCATATATATGTATTTATCCTAATAGTAAATTATCTTTATTACTTTTATCACTATAAACTTTATCCCAACATTCACCGCATAGTTGACCACAACCTTCTACATAAAAGTTACGATAATCTATATGAGTATGTTCGGTGTAAGGTGTTTCAGCTTCACAAAGTACGCATTTGTCCATCTTGACACCGTCTGTTTCAGTAATTATATCTTTCATAACTTATGATATTATTTTTCTTAAAAATTCTACCCCCTTAAAGTAATACCAACTAACCTAACCTGTACTGCCAAATCCGTATTTGAACCAACATGTATAGTTAACTCTTCCGTTCCCGATACATATGAATTTGGTATTATATGATAACTTGCATCGTATCTTCCTCGTTGAGAACCACTACTAATATTAAATGGTAACGATGTTAACATTATATTAGAACCAGCTAGTGCATTTCTATAACCAAAAAACCCTGTACCGCCATCTCTATGACCACCAACATACTGAAAGTGAAAATCTTGAATTTGATTCCAAGTTATGTTAGAATTCTGAACTGCGATTCTTACATCATTAATATCTAATGTTGCTTCTTTGTAATATAAAATAGCATCTATAACCATTGAAACCCCATACCCTAAATAAGTTTGATAATCGGTAAAACTATTTAAACTAGATGCTAAAGTAACATTATTTACAAAAGTTGTGCCTGCCCAAGTATTATAATAAGTTACGCCAAGATAGTTGGAACCACCCGGGTTTGAAGCTATAAAATTATTACTTAAACCGGTAGGTGAGTTAGTTAAATTGCCATTATTATCAACGTAAACAGCTTTTACACCAGCATTATTAAGCCCTGTAATTTTTAAAGATGATACGGTTGGATTAACTGCATTTGATAAAATTTGATCAAAAGTAACGTTATCAACATTACTACTTGCAATTCTACCAAGTACACTATTTTGATTAACACTAATACTATCAGGAGGAAGTTCATCAGTAGATGAATTACCTAATAAACTATTAGCAGATGAACTAGGTAATACATCATATAATACTTCCCCTACTTTTAACTGATTACCATCAATTAAAATAGAAACACCATCAACATCAACATTTAAATTATCATTGTTTAAAATTAACCCGTTACCTACGTTTGCCGCTAAACCAATTTTATCGTACCCGGCCTCAACAGCAGCATTGTCATTCTCTAAAGATACTGAACCTTGGTAACCATTTTTTCTTGCATATAACCCAGAACCAAGTTTAAAATAATCACCTGGCATAGGGTTTAAAGAAGCTACAGTAGTAAAATCATTAACAGTACCTAGATATTTTACACCGGTGGCATTACCAATACCGCTTCCATCGCCGATATAAAGTCTTTTAGTGTCAGTTGTAAACCCTAACTCACCTTCAGCTAGGGAAATTTGTTTTCGTTCATCGTTAGTTCCTTTTCTAACTAATGAACGTATAATAGTGTTATCTGTTATTTCTACGCTAGCCATATTATCTAAATTTTAAAAGTGTTGTACCTAAAACATCATCACCGTTTATATCTTTCAATACATGATTAGTATTAGCACTACCAGGTATGGTAATTAAATTTTGAGGATAATTTTGAGTGTTTGAATTGTATGCATTATAAAATGCACCATTTAATGCTCGTACATCAGGTGTACCTTCACCGCCATTAGGTGTAAATGTAGAACCGGAACCAATACCTACTCCTTTTCTATTTACTACACCATCATTATAACCCGGGGCAATTGAAGTAAATACCATGGTAGAATTACCCGAAGAATAACTTACATCATATACAGAACTAAAATAACTATCTGTCTGTAAAGCATTTAATGTGGCATTTGCAACTTCGTCTTCTGTTGTAGCAGATTGAATATCCACTTTTACTAAATTAGTTATATAACCTCTATGTTGAGAATTTATTGATATAGAAGGAACAGTAGCAGTACCATCTACATCATAATACACACAAGTTCTGTTACCTAAAGAATCGTAAACTAAAAAGTATTTACTATTTGATAAACTTGCTTGAGCAGGAAAATTAGTAATACTATGACTTGCTTGTAACCCCCTACCACTTAAATATGCTGCTTCAGTACTTAATACCAGCCAATCATAAAAACTAGCTGAAACTTTACCGTTACTACTATCTCCTGCACTTACACCTGAACCGCTTTTACTTTCGTAAGTATTAGCATTAGCATAAGTTACATTTGAATCTCCTATAGCATATGTTAACGTACCGGGTCCTTGAGCATAATCTATATCATATGGTTCAGTAAAACCTTTTACTAAACATTGAATGTAAATATCATTACTATCAGTCCACGCATCAAAAATATTTTCTTCATATGAGTTTTGTATACCATTTATAGCTTCAACTACGTTAGCTCTTAAATCAGTACTTGTTGTTGAAAAATCACAACTTATTACTCTAGTTTCTGGATAAGATTCAGAATATGCTAACAATGCAGTATCATCAGTAGGGTCTTGTATAAAAATAGAATAAATTACTCCATTACCCCCAGGTAATATAAAAGCTTTATCTTGATACTCACCAGCTGAAACGGGATCTGTTGTTGTAAAATCACCTATTTTAAAATTAGCATAAGCTCCTTGATTAGATATACAACTTAAAGGTAAACCTGTTGTTAAAACTGTACCCGGGAAATCTTGTTTATTTAAAAAGTAATAAGGATCAGTTAAAGTATCGCCAGATAAGTTATTGACTATAGAAGATTGACCTAAAGCTCTTACAACTGTATTAGAACTGCTGCTACCTATACTTTGTATATTACCTTGAATTTTTGATGCATTTATTTTAGTAGTAGCATAACTATTAATACCTTCAGTAAGAAGGTTTGCATCTGATGCATTTGTTATAGGAAAGGTAGGACTAGCATCTAATTTACTAAACCCTGATGCTGTCATGAACCCGGGGTTTATAGCATCAGCATTAGAGTGGTGCTGGGTTAAAGTAGCAGTATCTTGAAATCCTAAACCACCGTGAGAAATATTAGTTAATGTACCAACAGATAATTCATTAGAACCATTAAAGGTAAGTAAAGTTGATGATTCAGTATCATTAGCAATATTAATATATAATACATCAGAAGCATCTAAAGCTAAACCAGCTCCTACTTTATCTGCTGATAAGGTTGCAGCTCCAGGTACTAATTCAAGATGATTATTTGAATTATATCTTATAGTACTACCATCAACTCTTGAAGATAAAAGATACCATGAATCAGTTGAAGTATAATCAGATGCAGTTAACGTATAATATAAATTGTTATCTAAAGTAGTATCACCTATAACAGAGTTAGTAGCTACTCTAGCTGTGCTAAAAGTTTTATTACCTACTATGTTTCCTCCTGTTGAAGTACCATCACCAGCAAATACTCGCTTGGTGTCAATAGTGTAGCCTAATTCACCTTCATCTAGTATAACGCGCTTTCTTTCCTGGTCAGTACCTCTACGAATTTTTATTTTTGCTGCATCTACCGTCGGCATATATGATTATTTATTAAATTAGTATGAATCTAAAGACTTAGTAAAGTCATATTCATCAATATATTTGCTAACAAGATCTTTTGCTATTCTGAAGGTTTTATTAATTTCGTCTTTATTTGAACTGAAAATATGAACCCCGAACAAAAAAGCCGGGGTTACTTTAGTGACAGCGGAGATATACTCTCCTTCATCTTCACTCTTTCTAATTAAATAAAAAATAATATCTTGGTCATTAATTTTAGACATCTAACAATTCTTGTACTAAGATTTCCTCTGCATTCCCTTTTCTTTCTGTACCAGTTTCGCTAATTGCTTTTCCTATCATTTTGTCATACTTACCTTTTCTATGATGCAACAATACCTTTTGTCCTGGTGTAATATTAACATCAATACCCATATCAATAAAAGCTACTACTTTTTCATTATCAACTTCAACATTTACACCATACCCATTCATTACGAAAATATAACCTTCTTGAGGTAAAATAGGTTCTGGTGCAGCTGCTTCAACGGTTTGAGGTACACATGATGCACAAGGCTGGTATGTTGGTGTTACTACTGGTGTGCAACAAGTTGGGCTTGTCATCTTAACTGTTTCATAAAAATCAATTTGACAAGATTGACCACAAGTAGGTAAAGGTGTACTATAACACGATGTTGGAGTTGGTGGTGTACATACCGGGCTAGGGTCGCATTGAGCTATAGGCTGAACACAACAAGTATTAGTACAACAAACAGAAGTTTGAATAGGTTTATAAGCATGGTTATGTTTTTCAGGCTTAGTAAAGTTTTTACTATAAGGTGATACTTTATAACCGTTACATGTATTACTACCGCAACAAACATTAGCAGTAGAACAGCTTGACTTATAAACATTTTGTGGTTCTATGCAATATACAGGAGCGGCAGAAGGAGTAGGTGAAGGTGTACAACAAGATACATACCTACTTTTGCTTTTATTTCTTCTGAAAAAACGAGATAGCCATTTAAACATAACGAGCATATTTAAATGGCTGTAATTTAAAAATCAAGATATATTAGTAATAATACCATTAGTAATTGTTAAAGTAATGGTACTATCATCAGGTGCTTTTACTTCTAATGATTGAGTAGAACCTCTTAAATCATTAATAATAAACTCGTCAGCACTTAAAGACATAACACTAAGGTTAGAATAACCGGTACTTAATGTTTCTATACCTGATGTTGAATTGTATGTAGAATCAATAAGGCTACCAAACTGTTCAGCTGTAGGAACATCACCAGTTTCGAAATAACCTTTTAATGTGCTTATACTTTCTCTAGACATACTAATATTTATTTAGCAGCAACAGCAGCAACTGTATGTTGCTCTTCCTGCAGTACTAGGGCTAGATGAAGCAGCACTGCAAGTAGTGCAAGTTGTGCATATAGTACCACAGCAACAAGCAGCACCGCAGCTATTAGTATAAGTAGTTGATTCTTTTTCAGGTTTTTGGCTACTGAATGATTCGCCACCGCAACAAGAGGAGTAATTACAATCGCTCATATATCTATTTATTGAACCGGGGCTGGTTCTGCGGCAGGAGCAGCGCCTCCTTCAGGTGGGACGTCGCCTCCAGTTACATCAGGACCGCCTCCTTCTGGTGGGGGACCGAAATCAGGGGGTAGGCCTGAACCACCTCCTGCGGGTATTGCACCACCACCGGCTTCCATTCCTTCTCCCCCTTCGGCTCCACCAGAGGCAATAGCCTCTCTCCAATTAGGACCACTAGCTTCAATCTGAGCTAATTCCCAAGTGAGTTCTTTGTCCTTACGTAAAAATTCTCTATTAGCTTTAACTTCAATATCAGACCAACCTAAGTACTTCTTCTGAGCCCAAGTATTAGAAACAAACTCACTATTAGTTAAACTTGACCAATTATTAACTTTGAGTTCAAGCTTTTGCTGCTCACGCATTTCAAAGAAGTTAGAAGGTACGTTAAACTCTAAATCTAAATTAAGTTCTTTTAGATTATATTTCTCCCAAATCTTCTTTAGTTTAAGATGAGTTATAAAGCCATTCTTTAAACCTGCAGCAAACTGCATTTGCATACGTATAATGAAACGAGCAAACTTAAGCTCTTCTCTCAAAATATCTGTACCATCTTGAAATGATTGCTCAGGGTTTAATCTAGTAACTGGCACTTTAAGTGACTTATACAACTTCTTCATGAAGTACATTAAGTCTTCTAACTCACCTAAATTCTGACCACCCGCTAATGTTGTAACACTTGTACCTTCACTACCTGCTCTTTTGGCAAACCAGAAAGAATCAAGCATTGACTGAGGTGAAAATTTCATTACCTGACCACTACTGTCAGTATCATATGTGTGTCTACTCCAATATTTTTGCTGAAGATTTCTAAGATAACCTTCTGCTTTAGGAGGTGACATATTACCTACATCTACATTGAATACTAACTTCTCAGGTGCTCTTACTAATCTATATATAACAATTGCATCTTCAATGAGAGATAATTGTCTATAAGCTCTTCTAGCATTCTCTAAGTAAGGTAATCTAATTGTTTTATTATCATTCCAAATACCAGAGTTAACATAGGTAACTTGGTTTTTATCCATTGGAATGAGTTGCATATCTTCAATTTTAGTAGGATTCTCTTCGTTAAAGACAGGCTTTCTTAAAAGATAACCTTGAACTATACTATTTTGAATGTTACCGAAAATTGGGTCGATGAGTTCAGTAGGAATTTGCACTGTACCTAAAATACCTTCTTTAGGATGGTCTTTATGAATAATATGTTCCCAATAAACTTCACCTTCAACAAGTAATTGTCTGAAATACTCCCAACCTTTATGTTCCAAATCAAAATAACTAATGAACTTCTGAAACTCATCTTCTAATTGCTTTTGTTCATTAGGTTTAAACTCTCTATGTAAAAATTTTAATTGTACAATCTCACCATTGGCATCTTTGTTAATGATCTCATCACAAATTTCATCTAATGCATCTCCAACTTCAGCAAATGCAGCCATTACTCTATAATCACGAATTCTTGCTGCTTTATCTTGCTGAATATTCGCATACATGAACTCTTGAAAGCCCTTGTCCATTGCGATATCACCAACGGCAGAATTATTAATAGGAGTAGATGATGAAATAGATTGACGCTGTAAAGCGTCTTCACGACGACTACCTTCGCCTTGAAATAGCTTATACTTAGGGTTTACGTCATTTAACGTTTCGATAGTTTGATAAGACTGGTAAGGAAGTCTGCTTTGCACATACTTCATTAACGAACGTCCAAATGTATTTTTATTTCCTGTACCCATTATATTAGCATGATTGTGAACTTGACCTAGATAATGTTATACTCTTAGTCCTTGTTCTAGTAATTGTACTTGTTCTTGTTTGTGATTTTGTAACCGATGGTGTAACACAAGCTGTTGGTTGTGTTGATGAATTAGTTCTAGTTACCGTATTAGTAGGTGTTTTTGTTCTTGTACCTGTCGGTGTTGGTGTAGCATAATAGCTAACAGTTGGTGAAATCGATTTTGTTTTTGTTGGTGTGGGTGTTTGTGTTCTTGTTCTGGTGTGTGTTGGTGTTTGATATCTTGATCTAGTTGTTGTAGCTGATTGAGTAATAGTAGCAGATGGTAGAGGGGTTGCACTTGGCGTCTCTGTTCTTGTTCTTGTAATAGTAGGTGTTTGAGATCTTGTTGCAGTACTTGTAGCACATTGAGTACAAGTTCTTGTCCTTGTATAAGAATTGGTACATGTTATAGAAGGTGTAACTAATGGTGTACCTGATCTAGTTCTTGTCTGGGTTGGTGTATTAGTACCGGTTTGTGATCTTGTTCTTGAAAATGTATATGTGGGTGTAGAAGTTTGGGAATTCGTTCTCGTAGTAGTTGGAGAAGGTGTGTTACAAACTGTAGGGCTACATGTTAAAAAAGGTCTACCCCAAACATTACCATGAGCCCAGTTAGAACCTCTTCTAGGACCACCGTTAGCTTGTCTAATTAAATCTCCAAATGTAGGAATACCTGCCACGATAATATTTATGCTAATATGTTAAGGGTCAAATGAAGTAGTTGCAGGAAAACCAGTAGAACCTGCTTGCCAATACATTTTACCACCTATCATAGCAGTTAATGCTGATTGTCTACTACTAATTACTTGCATATCATAACCTTTATAACCTATATCTATTTCATCTCCTTTATAAGCAGATAAATTAAACATATTAGCTACATTTGTTATTTTATTAGCAACCCCTATAACTCCATTACCTGCAAAATTAAGACCTATGACTTTCCATGCAGATAAAGCGGGATTAGTAGAATTAAACAATGCGCATACAAAAGAACCGGAATCACCACCTGAAGATGGAGATAAACTTGATGAATTACCTCTAAAAAATATTTGATCTTCAAATCCTAACACCCCTATATTACCACCATAACTAACATTAGCTCCACCAATACTATAAGCACTTAACCTACAAGTAAACCCATAAGGGTCACTACCAGGCCAACCTACAGGACCTTCAGTTCTACCAGATCTAAATACCGGAGCACCTAACTCGGTAGTTAATAATGAATTTATTTCCGAATCAGTAGCCCAATCCATAGGCTGACTTATATCTAATTGATATTGTTGCCAGTTAGTAGACGAACCTGATAAATTAAGAGTATGGGTACCAGATAATGCAAAAGAACAAACATCAACTCTATTACCGGTAGATTTGAATGGGTAAGCTTTTTTAACAGTACCTACAGTTAAAGGTTGCATTAATGATTGAGTAACTGTAAATTTATCAAACGTAGATCTTTGATATACTGGATACCTATCATCGCCAGGTGAAGAAGTCGTATCATTAACTGAAAGATATGTCCAAAAAGTTAAACCAAAGTCATTAGTAAAAGCTCCACCTAAATTACCAGCTAAAGTATTTTTACTTAAAACGTGATTGTTACTAACCCCTACAATAGTGTAATCTTCCAAATCAACAGCTAACCCACCCAATGTACCGGTATCAACTGAACTACCACCCCATCCATCAGGAGGTACTGTACCAACTGATATACCACCTACTAATGGTCTATGTTCAACTCTACTACCACTAACAGGCATTTGCCAAGTACTTTGAGGTGTAGATGGATCTGGTAAAGTATAGCACCCGGTTGCTGATAAAGAAGGTACTTCTACAACATCAGTTGCATAAGTTACTCCATCCACTTCAACTGAAGATGGGAATAAATCCTCTTGAGGTATATCACTTAAAGGTAATTTCTTTTCAACGAATAAAGTTAAACAAGGCTGTTGGGTTTCAACGCCTTGAACTTCTTTTTTTGAAACAACGACACCATTCCAATTGACGTTAGAATCAAAAAGTTGATTTGCTTTTATAGTTAAATTATCAATATTACTCATCGTAGTATCTTACATAAATCTGATTAGCATGTGATGTAGGTGTTTTAGTTTTAGTAGGGGTTTGTGATCTAGATTGTGTGTTAGTTCGTGAAGGTGTTTTAGTTTGGGTAGTTGCTGGGGTACCAGTACTAGTGCTAGTGGGGGTAGGGGTTTGAGTACCTGTTCTAGTTTGCGTTCTAGTTCTGGTAGGCGTTACAGCAGGGGATGTAAAGTTTATATTACCATTTCTAAATGTACCGTAATACCAAGTAGAAGAAGGAGTAAATTGTATTCTAAAAGTATTTCCTGTATAGCCGTTATATGAATAACTAACTACAGATTTAATACTACCATCTAAGTAAACGTACATTGTATCAAATGCAGGTCCACCAGTTAAATCAGTATCAAATTCAAAAACATCACCAGCAGATGATTGGAAAGTAACTCCATTAGCACTTGGATGTGGAGCTGAACCAGTACCGGTTAAACTATTATTAAATGTACGTAAAGGTGTTTGAGTATTTGTTACTGTATTAGTTGGTGTAGTTGTAGGTGTTTGAGTTGTTGTAGGTGTTTGGGTTCTACTTCTAGTATTAGTGGGTGAAGATGTTCTAGTTGTTGTTTTTGTTGAGGTGCTTGTTGGTGATTGAGTAGTGGTGGGAGTAGAAGTAGGTGTCTGTGAAGCGGTCCTTGTATTAGTAGGTGTCGGGGTTAACCCTGGTGTATTGGATGCTGTTTGGGTTGGGGTCTGAGTATTTGTATTAGTAGGTGTAGGTGATTGACTATTTGTTCTTGTTTGGGTGGGTGTTTGGGTTCTACTTCTGGTATTAGTAGGTGTTCTAGTAGCAGTAACGCCTGGGGTATCTGTCGAACTTGGTGTGCGGGTAACTGTAGGTGTAACTGTAGGTGAAACAGATGCTGTTGGTGTGACAGTGGAAGTTGAGGTGTTTGTAGGTGTAATAGTTGGTGTATTTGTTCTTGTTCTAGATTGGGTTGAGGTTCTTGTATTAGTAGGTGTAGGGGTAATAGGACCTAAACTAAATCTAGGACGTAAAACATTATAAGTTGAAACTATACTACCCTGACTTAAAGCTATACCTGAATATGTTTTAATAATAGCTATATCTGCATCTAAGTTAGAATTATTACCAGAAAACCATTGCATTGGTGTGCTATTGGTAATAATACCTGAAGGTCTATCAGCTTCAGATATTGCTCTTATAGCACCATCAACATAAATTCTTAGTTTTGTAGAATCAGCTACAAAAGCAACTTGATGCCAGCTATTATCATTATAAGTTAAACTTGTTCTGGCAAAAATTTCATTACCGTCATTATCTTTTTCCCAAAAGTCTAATTTACCTGCATTAACAGTATCTCCTGAACCTCTAACACCCATCATGAAATAACAAACATTAGCCTGATTATTATAATCAGTTACTATAGGTACCGTATAAGAGGATGCCGAAGAACTTATGTTTGATCTAACTCTTATCCAAAAGACGAATGAATATGGGTATCTATTTTGTATTGGACCGGCTTCGGTTCTTGGAATTGCAGTATTTTTAGCTAATTGATAACCACAAACCATACAATCTGTAGATCCATTTAAACAAAAATGATTTGACGGTCCTGTGTATGTTACATATTGAGGAGAACCACAAATGTATAAATCATTATTTCTTCTTACATCACAAAATATATTACCGGAACCAGGATAACTGTAAATGTTAGAAGCGTCTACTTGCATGGTTAAATGACAGCAAGAATAAGAAGCTTGAGTAGAAGTTCTTGTCTTTGTTTCGGTAGGTGTATATGATCTTGTAAAAGTATGGGTTGGAGTTTGGGTAGGTGTAGCTGTTGTAGCCATCCTTGTAGGTGTATAAGAAATTGTAGCAGTTTGTGAAGGTGTATTTGTTGGTGTTTTTGTTTGTGTTCTAGTTTCAGTTGGAGTGTTACCTGATGTAACGGTGTTTGTTGCTGTTTTTGTATTGGTAGGGGTTTGTGTTGGGGTTTTAGTTGGGGTTCTAGAACGAGTTTGAGTTGCTGTTCTTGTATTGGTTGGTGTTTGGGTTGCTGTTCTGGTATGGGTCCAGTTTCTGGTATTAGTTTGAGTATTGGTAGGTGTTGTTGTAGGGGTGCTTGTAGAAGTTTTTGATAAAGTTATAGATTTTGTTTGAGTTGGGGTACCTGTAGGTGATGACCCAAAGGTAGGTGTTTGAGTCTGCGTAGGGGTTTGTGAAATAGATACTGTAATAGTTGCTGTATTAGTAGGTGTTCTAGTCTGGGTAGGAGTTTGAGTTACTTCAGGTAAATAAAATCTATGTTTTATATTATTAAAACTTTGTAATACTTGAGCAGTGCTTAAAGCCTTTTCATAAACTTTAACGATAGCCATTTGTCCGTCAAAATTACCTGTATTATTAGCAACACTGCCTAATTTAGGGCTAACACTACTACTGTAATCATATGTATCGGTAGTAGATATATTAGATACCCCATTTATATAAAGTCTAGAAGTGCCTGAAGATCTAACTAAAGCAAATTGGTACCAATAACCAGTTTGAAGAGTAAAGCTTGTATCTTGGGTCCAACCTAAAGAAGGATTGTAATAAGAAAAGTAGTTATTATAAAAACCAAAAGTAAAATCTCCTGCAGTATTATTGAAGTTAGATAAAAGTACAGATGAACCGTTATTTAAACTGTAAATTTTAGCCCATATAATATAACTAAAATCATTTGTACTTAATGATGTTATATTGCTGCTGCTAATATCAATACTACTTCCCTGATCAAAAGTAAAGTTTCTAATAGAAGAGGGTGTTGAACCTGAATTATAAAAAACATCACCGCTTAGAGAACCGTTATTAGTATTTGAAGTTAAATCTGTCCATTGATTAGCTGTACCGGTGGACGAACTATTGTCAGCGTCCAAATACATTATTAACCCTTCAGTTAATGAACCTGTACTAGTACGAGTAATAGTATTTGTAGGTGTGGGGCTGTTGCTACTTGTTCTTGTTGATGTATGTGTGTTAGTTGGCGTCCTACTTGTTGTTGGTGTATTAGTAGATGTTACATCTGGTGTACCGGTTGGTGTGGTAGTATTAGTAGGGGTACGAGTAGCGGTTTCTGAAGCATTGGTAGTAGGTGTAATAGAGCTAGTTCTAGATGGTGTTTTAGTATGAGTAACTTCAGGTGTCTGTGTTTGTGATGAAGTTTGTGTAGGTGTATAAGATGGTGAAGGGGTTTGTGTGGTTGTGTTAGTTGTGGTTTGAGTTTGGGTAGAGGTATTAGTTGGGGTTTGAGTTTGAGTACCTGTTTGTGTTCTTGTTAAAGTTTGCGATGGAGTTGGGGTAAGTGTTGTTGTATTAGTGGGAGTTGAAGTAACCGTTACGGTAGGTGTAGGTGATGAACCTGTAGTTGCAGTAGATGTAACTGTACTTGTACTTGTTCTTGTAGCAGTATTTGTGTTAGTTGGTGTTCTAGTCGGGGTAGGTGTATTGGTTGCAGTACCGGTAGGAGGCGGTGACGATCTTTCTGGTGTTTTTGTTGAGTTAAGAGATTGAATATAAAAAGGGTAATCACTATTAACTGAAGGAAATACATTATAACCACCAGGGCTGGTAATCAAAAACTTGAACTCTCCAGTTGCAATACCAGATAAAGCTCCAAGACCTACTTGAACTGTATTTGATGTATAATCAAAAAATACGTCACAACCTAAATCTAAAGCATTGTACGCACTAAATGCAGGGTAAGTAGAAGAAAGTGATGGTATATTAGAGTAATAAGGTACACTACTTAAATTAACTGTTGAGAGAGAGTTGGGGATAAATGAAGATGGGTTAGAGCTGCTCAAATAAACCTGATAAGTTGAAGCTTTTCCTAAGCTATTACCTACACCCCCTCTAGTAAAAGGTATTTTAAAAACAAACGATTTTTGATACTCACTGTAAATCAGTTTGTTTATTTGGTTTTCTCTAATTAATAGTTTTTGTCCAAATCTCTTCATTATTGTGAAAATATAAATGATTCTATTTCTTGCTCTGAAGCAGAAACTGTTACTGTTTCGGTTATTGCAGATAACCCTGATAATTGAGTTCTTAATGTTGGGTAATTGTCTAAAGTAAGTACCGTGCCTGTATTTTCAGTACCACTAACAGCATAGAAATTAGCATCAACTCTGTAAATGTTACTTACATCATTTTGAGCAGCAGGAAATATCCAACCTTTAATAGTGAATGTTGTATCAGCGGTAACTCTTGCTTTATCTGAAGCTTGTAATTCAGTTGGGTAAGACATATTAATATTACCATCCCAAAGTACTTCACTTCTTATTTCTTGCATTTCAGATAATGCACCTAATCCTGCTGGTACTGGCCAGCTTATTATAATATAGGGGTTGTTGTAAGGTATAAAATTAGATAAGATTTGGTCCATATCTAATTGATATCTTGTTATAACAGAAAAATTAACTGTAATGTTTACCGGGGTAGGAGCATTATATTTGTTAGAATATTGATCATTACTATAATAGAAACCGTTAACATCGGGTAACTTGTTAAAAACTCTATCATTATCTCTAGAAATACCTGCTACGTTGATAGCAACTACCGGTAAAGTAATAGTTTTAGCTTTATTGACTATATCATAAAGAACGCGCTGTTTAGGAGCGTATAAGTATCTTACAAAAATCCTATCTTTTTGCTCTCTATTCTTATTGTATCTACCAATAACTATACTATCAAAAGCATTAGCAAATTGAATAATAAGATCTTGTATTTCAAAGTATGTCGACTTCCAACGCATTCAAAATATTTATTCATTTCAACCGCTCAATAAAATGTTCTGGTAGTTTATCCTTATTCTTTAGCAATAATTTGCGTGCTTTACCATCAATTACATATGTAACCGAGTAATCTGCTTTAGATCTAGTGCATCTACCGGTAGTCTGAATAAATGCACTTAATGTTTTTTGCTGATACCATTCAGGATCTAAATCAGCCATCTTCTTAATACGTTTATTACCAAGAGGTGGAAATGGAGTTTTAACAATAATTTGAAATCTACCTTTATCGCCATTCAAATCCGTACCAAACGTTAACGATGGTGATACTAATACGGTGGGTTTATCGGTAGAAAAATGCTCTTCTAATATCTTTTCATTATTAGCTGCTTCTTCTCTAAATAGAAACCTATCACCTTTAAGTTTCTTTTGTAGATATCTACATATATCTAACGAATGAGTATGTATGATACCTTTCTCATCTGGATGATTATCACTTAATGCTTGACAATATCTAGCTATCTTAGGTAAATTTTGCTCTAAGTTACTATAGTTCAACTCAGGTTTAGTCATTAGATAGATAGGAGATTTAGCAGGGTCAAATGCTGATGGTGTCTCTATATATTTGTAACGTTTAATACCTAATGTTTTAGCATACGATACATGATCAGTTATAGTGGCCGACATTAGCAATATATTATCACCGTAATCAAACAAACTACTAGCTAGATTATTAACTTTCAATGGAGTGAAACTAACACCATTCTTAGTGAAATCGACAATATACTCACATTTATGCCAAGTTTGTTCTACCGTTGATAGATTACCATGTAGATTACGTAGATACTTAAGTCTAGCTGCTTCTGGTTGTGATATTGTTATAATCTTATTGTTATTCTTACCCGTAAGGGATTCAATCGTCTCCGTAATATTGAAAATAAGATTAGTAAGCCATCTATATTGAACATCATACTTATCTGACTTAAGAACCGAATGCTCAACATTATTGAGATTAAGACGTGTGTAATCAATATGTGCACTAAATCGTCTCACTAGTTCTTCTTCTAATTCAGATGCCTCATCACACACTAAAAAGTTTTTACGTTTAACATGTCCAGGTAAACTCAAAAACATCTTATAGTTAAGAACTGAAAACTGACTAGTAAGGGCATGATTACGATTTGTGTAATAATTACAACAACCTTTAGCCCAGCATTGGTTTTTAAGATTCTTAGTGTATGTACAAGGCGCAGTATCTACATCAAATGAATCATCTATATCACAAAGATAGTTTTGTTTACCTTTTAGAGTATCAATATCATCAAATAGTTTCTTATACTGGTCTTGAAGCTGTTTAGTAATAGTTAATGCAAATGTACCAAATGAAGGTTCAGCTAAACACTCTGCCTCATTAACAAAATTACCTGCAAAATCTTGAGCATAAGCATCGTATGATTCAACTAACGAACGAAATTCTTTAGTCGGTCTAGCACTGACATTACCTAAAGTTCTAGGTACAAAACTCTTACCAGTACCGGTAGGGGCAGAAGCAATAACAAACCTATAGCCATCATTGAAAGCTTTTTCGATTTCTTTGATAAGTTTGACTTGAGCCTCTGATGGATTATAACCATATGGAAATTTACTCAAATATTTACTAAACATATATCATGAGTATATGTCATCGACTATAGAATCAAAGTCAGATTTTTTAGTATGAAGAGTAACATCTTCTACTTGGTGTTCTGACATAATCTTTAACATAGATGGAGTAGCTTCTTTCATCGTACAATTGCACAACGTGTAGTGGTCTGTTTTTATATTTTTATGCGTATGGCCTTTACCATAGCATTTCTTACAATTACTTTTTGGGTGATTAGTTATCTCAAGTTGACCACAATCTAAGTTGTTAGTAAACTCTTCTTCAAGTTCATAAATCACTCCAGTAAATACGCTAAAAAATATTCTCATACTATTTTCATTATCATTTGAACATCATAAAACTTTGAGTTCTTTTTTGGTTTAAAATTTCTTGCTTTAACAAATTTATAAGTATCGTTTTGAGTTAACGTACAAAGCCTGTAATCAAAATTAACAAACGACTTTTTATTTTCAATTCCAAAGGGGTAAGGTATCTCAAAAGTTTTAATACCACCTTTAGGTATTTCTAATTGAAATATAATAAAAAAATCCTTTACTGATAGATTAATAAGTTTGCCTTTCTTAATAATTTTTTCATTAATTACAAAATTAACATTATTAAGAAAAAAATCTTTAAAATTATTTTCTATTTCATCTATAACTTTAACAATCATGTATTTTGAAAATTTAGTTTTTCTTGTGGTGTTAAAGTTTGTAGGTTTTCAGTAAAATATTTCCAAAATTCCTCATTAGCAGGAATCGTTCTAATTAATTCTACACCATTAGTACAATTAATTTGTCTATAATTTTGCATGAATATATCCCATACAATAATTAAATTTTTTATAGTTGGGTCATAATCAGGTAAACGAGTGGTAGGTCTATAGTTTAGAGTTAACCTACCGTTCTCGCTATTCAAGAGAGTAAAACTATTTGTACACAACATACGACGTGTAGGAGGTGCACCAGTCTTAATAACACGTCTTGCAAATTTTACTTCACAGACATTGTTTTTAAGAATGTTTATAAGTTGTCCTCTACTAACCTTCATTAGGCTTTACAATGCCGAAAATTCTAGCTTCGTTTAAGAACAACCCTTTCTTTACCTTACCAATACCGTCTACGTCGATGTTATTAATAGGAATGCCAAGATTGTTTGGAAACATAACATGGTCACCAACATTAACATATTCACATTTAGTACCTTTAAGTAATACTTCTCCAATACGCCATGCTTTAGTATCAGCGTTAATTGGAATCATAATACCGTTACGAAGGATAGCTGTACCGTCTTCGTTAGAGTCAACATAACGAACAAGGATAACATCTTCCATCAATGTAGAAAGGGAATACCCCATCAAGGTTGAATCAAATCCTTGAGTGGGGTCTGATAAGTCAATTAAACTCTTTTTAGGAGCTAATAAGTCAATACTTTTTTCTGCCTGAGACATGTAAAGACTTATTAGCCTTACATATTATT
>Ga0208767_1001688_pt1 | contig 17292 bp, 40 predicted proteins | sample VirMetDEL_Mar_21_FD_184514 | JGI IMG/M metagenome (GOLD analysis project Ga0208767, IMG submission 184514) | Aqueous microbial communities from the Delaware River and Bay under freshwater to marine salinity gradient to study organic matter... | ecosystem: Environmental > Aquatic > Marine >... | reverse complement strand
TTGGTCTACTATCAAGTTCGTTGATAATATAATTTTCTATTTGTTCTCCTGTTATATCCATTATTTATATTTACTTTTAGATACTCTATAGCATTCGTATAGAATATAGGTTAAAAATAAGAGCGCATACATATTAGTCTAATAATTTCATGTATGCTTCCGCGTTGTTTTTTCTAAACCAGTCAAGGCCTTTTCTTAAATCGTCGTTGGTTTTAGGCATGTAAAAACCCATTTCCATCATGTTGCTCGCGCCAATGACAAAGTCATACATACTTAATTCTTCTGCATTTAAGTAGCAACTGTCACCACCGAACCTGTTTGTTACTTCGGCTCCTTCGGTGTATACTTCACCGTTGAACCATTCTGGTAATTTACTCATCTTCGTTTTTTATTTGAAAGTTCTGTTAATTTATCTAATAGTTTAATCGCTATGTCTTGAGTAATCTCGTCGGCATAGTACATATCATATATTAATCTTCGCATACAAGAAATTTTTCGCCATACGACCAGTCATAACTAGACAAGCTAGCTAAAGCACAGTCTGTAAAGTATATAAGATCTCTTGCTTGACCAATTGATAAGTGCGACCATAAATAATTTTCTTTTAACGCGATTTCAACACCTTTGACCAACGAAGGATATTTTTCTTCTTGGTCTTTTAGGTTTTGCTTAATCTCAGGTTTAAGCTGTTGCCACAATGTTTTCATATTAATCTTGGTTTAATTGGTTATCGTCTTCTTTAATCTCGGCGAATAGCTCGCGTACTTCATCATATACTACGCGCAATAACTCGTCAGCATTTTGAAAAACCATGCTTTCAATAGCTATTCTGTTATCATAGTCAATGTGGAAATCAACATCAAAATTATCAGTATCGTCAAAGTCAAACGACTCAATACCTTGTTCAATAGCTTGATATAACTCATCGAGTTGTAATCCTGTAAGTTTTGGTTTGTTTAAGTCTTTTAACTCATCGTTAAGTCTTTCAATTTGAGCAGCATATTCTGATAGCTCTTCGTTTTTTTGTGTTACAAGGTTTTGTAACGTTGAGATTTTTACCTCTAATTCATCTTTAGTCATTGGTATATATTTAATTGGTTTATATTATTATCCGTTAGTGTTCGTATTTAGTTTGTATAAAAGGTAGCGTATACCTTAGCTCCTTTAACTTCTTTTATTAACACTTGTTTATCTATAGGTTTTTCATTAGCTTTTATTGCTGCTGATGTTCTATACTTAGGGTTTTTACTGTTTAGTTTTCTTTTCTTCATTAGTCCTCGTTGTTATGAAATTTTTGTAATTCTTCTACTATATGGCCAAAAGCCTCTTTGTAATCCATGTAGAATTCGTCGTCATCTTTGTCGTTTAGAAGCTCATAGAGACCATCGTCTATAGTCTTTAATGCTCTTTCGTATATCTCATCTATAACGTCTTCTAGTCTAACTAGCTTACCGTTAAATCTTGTGTCTTTGTAAAATGCGCTCATGATAAATTGTATCTTTGTCCGTTAACTATTACTTGTACTTCATCGCCAAATGGTAATCTATTACTTGGCTGATTGTTATAATCTCTTACGTATGCTTCACGTAAGCAGTCCATAACGTAATCACTCATTACATACGTAGGTTTTTGATAGTAGTTCTTGATAATGAACTTGGCTAAGTATATAAGTCTATCTTCCCAATGTGGTATCATTATACGCTCTTTACCTGTCATACCTGATTCATAAGTAACTGGTTTAGTTTTATTAATTTGGTAAGGACTTGATAAACCTTCAGTAACATTGCGCACGTAACCCGCTTCGTATGTAGCAAAACGCACAGGTTTAGGTTGTAGTGTTTGCCACACTTGACTGATTGGTAGTTCATATACTGTTGTGCCGTTATTACGTTGACGGTCTGTAGTGACATCTTTGATACCTAGTATCTTGAAGATAGTCATCGCCTCGCGGGCTGATTTAATTTCTGTTGATAAGTACTCCATATTATTCAAATATTTCTAGTTTAGCAATTAATTCTTTTGTGTATTTAGCTACAAGTCTATTTTTATAGTTTGATTCTAACTCTAACTTAAACTTTTTCTTCATAAAGCTAGGCGAACAATAAGCTGTATGGTCGCTTTTGTCTTCAGGCCTTGCTTCATCATACTGTCTTATGTGTGTAATGTAGTCAATAAAGCTTGGAACATCTGTACCTAAGAACTGAGCTATTTCTTCGTGTATAAGAAACATCTCTTGCGCTTTTTGTTCGATGTAAGCATCAGCTTTGCGCTTTAGTTGCTTTTCTATTTCATTAGTGTTTTTCATAATTCAATTTTAATCTTGTTAATAGTTTCATCGGCGTGTATCATATACTCGATGTCTTTTAGTTTATGTCCTTGTTCTTCAAGCATTGCTTCAATTATATGAACTCGAGCATATTCGCTTGCATCAACTTCGTATTGCCACACTTTGCCGCTTTCGTAATCTAATACTGTTATTATAGTCATAATTTTAATTTTAGTAGCTAGTGAGGAATCGAACCTCATACTCGTCAGTAGTAACGACCTCGCTAACCAGCTCGTGAAAACGTTTACTGATTCAAGCGCACTGCGTACCATACCTAGCTCCGAACCGATTCAATCCGCTGGTTCTACACGTATTGTAAAACGAGGTGGATGCAAGTTTCAAGCACATGCCTGTGGTCTGTTATCTTGCTACCACACTCGTATATTATCTAAGACATGTACCGTAACCTTTACGTCTACTCGCCTTATAAATAGCTGCAGACAATTCCTGCGACACTATTTGTATTGTGTTACCTGTCTTGTGATTAGTAATAGGTGCCGATGCGACACGCTCGATGTTACTGCAAGACACACAAGTTTTGTAGTTGTATTTTACTCTTACTGGGTGTACAACTTCACCGCATCTACAATATTTAGTCATAGTATTTTATTTTATTTAACACGCAATTGTCATATATATTATCCAAAAGTGTTCGTATTTATTTTGTATTTAGCTAAATATTAAATTGTATATTATACTTCCTACCATCGCTAAAAAGCCTGAGTACATAAATATATACTTAGCTATTTCTGATTTGTTATGCTTAAATTTCATTGCTTGAATGGTTTAGATATTGATACTGTAACTGTGTCGTTGTCTTCATTGTAAAACTGTACTTGATTTCCGTCAGACTCATAGTCCCAACAAGCTTCAAACTCTTCTATTTCAGAATGAACACATACTTGTCTGTAACTACCTTCTTTGTCGTCAAAGTTTAGTTCTATTAAACCTGTAATGCCGTAATACGTTACGTAGTGCCATTTATTCGACAAAGGAGATATAGTGTATTCTTCAAAGTCGTCGTAGTACATTGACTCGTTATATATTGTCATTTTACTTGTGCCTACGCCATTACTTGATACATCTATGTATTCTGTTTGCGCTTTAGTCACGTAACTACCTAGTAGTAACGCGACTGATAGTGTTATTTTTTTCATTAGTAAACTTCTTTTAGTTGCAACTCGAATATCTGACCGTCACCATTTTCAACAAAGAACTGAGCTTTATACATATTTTCGTGTAATAAGTATACCGCTAAGTCGTCGTGACTTGATAGTTGCATATTAATATTTTCTTTAATAATGCCTTGCGAGATTTTACTCACTTGGTCTTTTAGGTTTTGAAAACCTTTTACTTTTCTGCCATCTAGCATAGCATAGAACTCGTAATCGTCGTAGCGAACATCATCAATACCCGGTAGATTAGCAACATTTACCGCGTAGGCAACGCCAAAATCAACTGTAAACGAAGTATCTAAACCAGTACAGCTTGATATTGCTGTAGTTTTTACATAATTATCGCTCATAATTTTTACATTACAAGCGTCAAGCAAGTCTTGTTCGTACTGTTCTTGTCTGCTTTCGCAAGATGTTAGCGCAAGAGTAGCTGCTACTGCCGTCGCTATAAATTTATTATTCATCATATCTATATATTATATTTCCTAAGTACCAACAGGCACATATTACCCAACACCACTCAAACATTAGTAGTACCGTTTTTATTTACTAGTTCTTCAAACCACTTGTCGAACTCTAAGTAATTAATAGTATTTGTTTTCATACTCTTCGTCTAATTTATGAGCGTCATAGTAATCTTGTACTTCAAGTTCACTTAACCACTCGTTAGTATATTTATTTTTGAAGTATTCACCGCACACAGACACTATTGCGTCATGGTGATGAGTAACTTTCACCGTATTATCTTTACTTACCTTGTAAGTTTTACCGATATTGTTAAATGTTATAGTCATATTATTTACTGTATTTATCGTACAAGTTTTCAGATTCAGTAAAGTAACCGTTATCTTTCAACTCATCCATTAATTTCCATATTTCTTCAAACTGTTTTCTACCTCTTTTGTAGTAGTTGTTGTCGTCACTCATCGCGTAGTACCAATCGTGTACTTTCAACAAGTCTTCTAGTTGATGTAATTTGTTTACCCATTCTTCTAATTGTTGTAATTTGTTATTCATATCAGTTATATTATCCATTAGTAATCGTATTTATTTTGTCAACATAGTTAGTTCTTCAAATTCATCTTGAGTAATTAAACCTTCTAGTAAACCAAGAACGTATTTAGTTACGTCTTCACCTGTAATTTTGTTTATCATTTTCATATCTATATTTTTTTAAAAGTTAATATTTGTAGTGTGGGGTGGAATCGAACCACCACTAACCGTTCACACTTGAGTTTATACAATCTCCTTGTCTCGTAATACTACTGGGATATTATTTGAACAAGTGTACGACTTGTACTTTTCCCAACAGTTCATTGTTTCAAGTTTATCCTTCATAATTTCAAACACTTTATCGTGATTGTAAGTTACTGTGTTACCATTTTTAAATGTAACGTTGATTACTTGATTTTTACCTACTAGTGACTTTCTCACTACAAATCTTTTTGAATTTAATTCTGACATAATTTCTAATTTTATTTAAGTTAATATTTATTTTTTAATTCTATTATATAATTCTATTATTACTTCGTTACAAATACTATCGTGGTCTTTTACAAACTTATCATTTGACTCAGTGTAATCACCAATTTCATACATGTAATGTTCTGTTAATTCAATAATGTTATCAACAAGTGTATCAACTATTTCATCAACTATTAATTTTTTTATTTCTTTTGTCTTTGACATATTATTTAATTTATTAAGTTTATATTCATTTATATTATCCAATACTATTCGTATTTAATTTGTTAACGTTTTTGAGTATAGTGAATATCTTTATTGAATGTTAATCTATCTTTAAAGTTTTGAAGATTAAAGAATTTATTATGAGTTTTTATTGTATCAAGTGAGATATAAGTATAACCTTTTAAGTTAAAATAATCTGTTGAGTATTTATCAAAGTACTTTGGTAGTTGGTGTAATTGAAATGGTAAATAAGTTTTATTATTTATTTTAAGAATTTTGATTTGATTTGATTTAAGAGTATTTGACATAGTATTTAATTTAATTTAAAGTTTATAATTTATTTTTTATTTTATAGAATTTAATTTTATATTTATTATTTTATTTATTTATTAAACTCATATATATTATCCAACTTAAGTCGTATTTAGTTTGTATTCAATACTTTATGAAGTTTATTTCTGTAGTATCTGTACATGTCTTTATCAAATCTTTTAAAGTAGTTCATTTGAGTTTCTAAGTATTCTATGTATTCTTTTTGTGTATTTTTAAACATAAGTAAAAGTAGTTAAATTGTTTTATAGTTAATTTTAGTTGTGAGGTATTCCACTACCTCTCTCGATTTACAATTACACTTTCAATATATTGTAAAGTAATTCCAAGTATAATTAGTATTGTAATATCGTGTATAATTTCCATATTAGTTATTTATTTTGTGATTTTTATATTAATAGTAGTTAAGTCGTTGTATGGTTGAGAAACTTGTGTTGAATTAAAATTGTAATTAAGATATTCAAACTGTGGTGAATTAGTTGGATATGTAATTATTTGTTTTGGAGTAATAATATATTGAATATTATTTTTGTTGAGGTAATTGATTAGATTTTTAATAATTGAAAAGTTTAAGTTAATATTTATTAGATTCATTTATATTATCCAACGAGTAACGTATTTAGTTTGTAATTAAAGTGTGACATTAGGTAGTTAAGTAATTAGAGTAATAGGCTATTGTCACTGTTTTACGAAAGTAAGTACTCAATACATATCGCTTCGATTTCTTGTTCGTCCTCAGGAAACTGAGAGTAATCGTTTTCAGAAGACAGAGCGATCTCTGTTCCTTCCGGGGTTAAATAGATGTTAACTGTTTCCCCGGTTAAATCACATGTAAAAGTTCTTACTAATTCCATAATAGTTAATTTAAGTTTGTAATAGACTACCGAAGTAGTTTCGACTATTGAAGTCTCATCAGTATTACTTTACGATGTACTCGCGACCGAATGTTGGTACATTGTTACTATTTGTGTAATTACCATACTTTTGGAAACATTCCATAGTTTCAAATCTTTCTTGATTCGCTGCGTATACTGCATCGTGATCATAAGTATATGTAACACCTTTTTTGTTTGTAAATGTAATAATTGAATTTTTACCGATTAATGATTTTCTGATAACGAATCTTTTTGTAGTTAATTGCATAATGATTTTAATTTAAAGTTTTATATTTATTTGATTTATATTAATATTATCCAAGTTGTTTCGTATTAGTTTTGTATTGAAATAAAATTGTGAAAATAAAAATGAAGGAAAAAACGTAACGAAAATGAAATGATGAGGTGGGGCTGGCCAAAACGATTCGACTTTTGTGGGGGAGAAGGGGGAGGGGGGAGTAGGGGCAACACTACACCCCTATATTTATAATATGAAAATAGTGACAAGAGCCTATTAAGGTTATATAGTAACTAGCTTGTGTCACACTTTTGCATATATTCTACTATGTGTAATAATTTATCTATGGCTCAAAAATTATCACCAAAGGCTAAGGCTGCTAAGAAGAAACGTGATCTGGCTTTCGCTAAGACTATGGCTCGTAGACGTAAGAAGGCAGAGAATCAGCGTAAGCGACGCGCTGCAGTAAAAGCTGGTAAGAATATAAAGGGCAAAGACTACGATCACAAGTCTGGTAGATTCAAATCAATAAAAGCTAATAGAGGAAACGATGGCAAAGGAACTAAACGTGAAGGCCGTAAATAAAACACCATTTATGTATAAAAGAATTAAGAACAGAAGCATGTCGGCTTTGCCAAAGACTGCTACAGAAGAATATGAACAGCAAAAGCTTGCTAATAAAGGTTTCGATGTTAACAACATGAATGAAATATCTTTTGAAGAAGCTAAGAAAATTAATCCAGAGCTAAAAAGTGCTGATGGCAAATACTACAAAGATCCTGCTACAGATCTAATTATTTTAGGTGAAAACTACATGGGTACTATAGATTACATGAACGTAACACCTGTAACACCTGAGTATAGTGATGAGCTAAAAGAAATGGGTATGAGTTCTGTTAGTATAGATCCTTCAGGTAGAGGAAGAAAAGCTGGTAGCGTTGATAAAGAAAAGCTAGACTTAACTAAAGCAGAGCTGCAACACAATAGATATGGTACTTCGTCTTCAGGACAAGTAGATCCTAACGATAAGTATTACAGAGTAGGCGATCAAACATTGACATCGTCAGAATACAACAAGCTCAAAGCTTCTCAAGGTTCTGGCATGAATAAATTAAAGTATGGCAACAGAACAAGTGATACTAACTTTAAGATGAAAAAATATAGATAACATGTACAAGTACGGTAAAAAACTTCCAGGAGTAGATTCAGCTCCAACAAAAATGTATTCTCCAGCGCCTGGTGGATTTAATCCAATGGCTGGACAGGCTATGCAGCCAGATATGATGCAAACACCTACGTTTAAAATGGACCCTAATTATAACGGTGTGCCAGGAGTGCAAAAATCAGACTTCGAACAGTTTGATACCCCAGCTAATAAAAAATCTCTTTGCCCAGGCTGTTCTTCTGGCTGTAAAAAGTGCAGAAACTCAGGTATGAAGAAAAGAGGCTGTGGTAGTAAATATTAAAATAACTAAGTAAATATAACCAAGTACAAATTTTATTAACCAAAAACCAAATAAACAATGACGTACCTATATTACCAGACCTCAACGAGAACTATTGGAGGTCAAGAAAACAATGTTAGCGATAAAACTAAAAAAGAGTGGGAACATTTAGCTAACAAAGAAAACTGGAGGATAACACAATTACCCAACGGTTACTATCAAACAGAAGTTTCCAATCCCGAAGAAGATAAATGGCATGATGTAACGCGCAGAGAAACACTCGAAGGCGCTGAATCTGCTATTGATGGAAGCATCGATCACTTTAACAAGAAGTTAGAAGCTACAAAAGGACCAAAAGTAGTGAAAACTTTTAAAAATGAGTAGATTTAAGTTTTTTATAGTAGCTCTAATCGGTTGGTTAGGGCTGCTTTTTACATTTTTTGTGTACTGCGTTGCTATAGCAGGTATTATAGCACTATTTTAATTTAATTTAATACAATATAATGGAGCAAAACAATCCTAGTCTTCTAATAAAAGACTTAAATTTTGGCGACGACGCTAAAAACAAGATCGGTGAAGGTGTAAAAAAGCTTTCGAAAGCCGTAAAATCAACGCTTGGCGCTTCTGGTCAATGCGTAATCTACGAAGATGCTCGTGGAAATCCAGTAATTACTAAAGATGGTGTAACTGTAGCTGAGTCTGTAGTTCTTTTTGACCCTGTAGAGAACATGGGAGCAACCTTAATTAAGGAAGCTGCTAAAAATACAGTAAAAGAAGCGGGCGATGGTACTACTACAGCTACTGTTTTAGCAGAATCTATACTAAACCATGTAAATTCTGCAGATTTTAGCAAAAATTCAATAAGAACTATAAAAGACGGCGTTAATTCTGGCTTAGAAAAGGTTAACAAATACCTTGATAGCGTTAAAATTGACGTTGACGACAAAATGCTTAACAATGTAGCTGCTATTTCTTGTAATAACGACGTAGAGCTTGGTAAAATTATTGCCGAAGCGTATAAAACTGTTGGAAAAGACGGCGTAGTGCTAATGGAAACGTCAGATACTGAAGAAACCTACGTAGAAGTCGTAGATGGCGTACAGTTTGACTGTGGGCTTACTTCACCTCACTTTATAACAAACACTGATAAGCAGAAATGTGAGCTAGATAATCCTCTTATATTAATATGCATGTCTGAAATCCCTAATATACGTAAAATACAAGGTATACTAGAGCATGTTATAAAAAATAACAGAGCATTACTTATAGTAGCGCCGGTATCGCAGCAGGTTAAGTCTGCGTTACTTATGAATAAAGTAAAAGGCAATATTAAAATAAACATTATAGATCTACCAGGCTTTGGCCCTACTAAAAAAGATACGTGCGAAGATTTAGCAATACTAACAGGTGCTACAGTTATGAACGAGGAACTAGGTGATGACTTAGATGCTATAACAGTAGATGTTTTAGGAGAAGCTGAATATGTAGCTACAGATGACAAAAACACGGTTATAACTATTATAGACGATTTAAACGATGAAATTGCAGAAAGAATTGATAGTGTATCAAAACTTGTTGCCGATGAAAAAAATGCTTTCTTTAAGAAAAAGCTGGAGCAAAGATTGTCTATGCTATCGGGTTCAGTTGGTATCATCAAAGTGGGTGCTGACTCTAAGGTCGAGCTCAAAGAAAAGAGAGATAGAGTTGAAGATGCAATATACGCAACGAAAGCAGCGTTAAAAGAAGGTATAGTGCCAGGGGGCGGTATAGCCCTCCTTAACGCGTCTCAAAAAATTTCGACCGACTCCGTCGGCGAAAGCATGCTACTTAAAGCTATTCAAGCACCCTTCAGGACTATCATGCATAACGCAGGGTTTCAAGTTATAGAACATCCAGAAAAAGAAGGTGTAGGTGTTGACGTAGTAACCGGTAAAGAGGTTAACATGGTAGACGCTGGCATCATAGACCCGGTGCTTGTGACAAAATCTGCGCTCAAAAATGCAGTGAGCGTTGTTATGACTATAGTATCTGCAGACTGTGTAATATCAAACGCTAGGGCAGATGAGAGCAATTAATCACTACGTAGTTGTAGATAGACTTAGAGCTACACAAGAACGTAAAGTAGCTGGACTAATACTAACAGAGGATAACGATAAAGAAAACAGATATTTTAAAGGAATAGTCGTTTCTGTTGGCAACTTAGTAGAAGGTCTAAAAGAAGGTGAAACAGTGTGGTACGATAGACACGCTGGCCACGGTATAGATTTTGAGGATAAATTTTACTTTGTTATAAAAGTAAGTGATATTGTATTAGTAGATTAAACGTAAACCACAATCCACAAACTTTAAACTTGAAATCTAAAACAAATTATTTATTAATCATTAAAAATTTTAAAAATGAAACTATTACATTTTGTAGATGCAGCAGGAACTGACGAAAACTTTTTCCCTGCAGACAAGGTTAACAGAATCTCAGTTATTGATGGTACTTCTGTTCAGGTGTTTATCGAGAATAGTGGTGACGAAGCTGACCACTCTGTAGATTTAACTTGCACGGCTCCTGAGACCGTAGCTTTAAGATTAGCCGAAGAAATTGGAAATTTAAGAGTAAACGCTGGTGGCGTTTTAACTATTAAAGCTACAGTAGCACCTTTTGCTGATGTTTCTGCGGTAGCATTCGCTGCTGGTGCATAATCTTAAATGAGATTAACTAGTCACGATTTACGTGAATTACAAATCCTTAAGTATTACAGGCTCACAAGGAAGTGGGCTTGTAAAACTTACGGGTTAACAGACGCTGATCTTGAGTTACTAATATTTTTAGATTGTCAAGGTCGGTTTACAAGACAAGAATTTATTGATGGTACTTATACCATGAGTTGGGATAAAACCCGATGGGATAAACTAAGAAAAAAAGGCTGGATTGAGGTTTGGCGACATAGAAATCGAACAACGATAAAGTATAGCGTTTTTAAGACCTCCTTTAAATGCAGCCAACTAATAAGTAGAATATATAGAATATTGCTAGGCGAAGAAGACATGCCTACGTCTGAAAGAAGTGTATTCTACAAAAATAAAACTTACACTGATAAAGTTTTCAATAAGTCGATAGACGACATGATTAAAGACCCTAATAGATAATGGCGTTTAAACTAGGTAGTAAAAGAGGAAACTCTGATAAAAAATTAAACTTTAGAGGTACATCAGATGATTATGTTGCTGGTGTAGTAATAGAGCACTGCCCTTTGCCAGAAGGTATAATGGGTGAAACTCACAAAGAAGGTGTAATAAAGATAAATAGCAACATACCTAAAAATAGCGAAGAGTATAGAAGAGTGCTGCAGCATGAGATGAAGCACATGACTCACATGAAGCTGGGTAAGGTTGATTATGACAACAACTGCGTAATGTATGACGGTCAAGCGTATCCGCGTAAAGATGGTTATATATTATACGAGGGTCAGTGGTTAGAAGAAGGAAGCACGGAGTTTCCTTGGGAATTTAAAGATTAAAAAATATGGCAGGTATAGGTAAATACAAAGGTGAAGGAAGTTTTAAAATGCCGGGCTTTGGAACAAAAGCGGGATTAGATACAGCCTTAAACAAAAATGGTGGTTATCACAAAGGTCAAGTTAATGACGCTGAAACTGAAGAAATGAACGATAACATTGCTACGGGTAAAGGTCCAGCTAAACCTAAAACTGTTACAAGTGCTAGACCTAAACAAACAGACGTAGACGAACCTACATTAAGAGCTGCTGATGGCTCAACTTCTACTGCACCCACGTTTAGCGATCTTATTTATGAAGAAAAAAACAATAGAAAAGACCCTGACACTAAGAAAGCTAAGGAGATAAATAAAAAACTATTAGGATAATGATAAACAATTTGGTAGGAGGTTTATTCGGCAAAGTCTTAGATAACGCAGAAGGTATACTTGACAAAGTTATTACCACAGACAAAGAACGCGATGAAGCTAAACTTGCTCTTAAAAAGTTACTTCTTGATGCAGAACGCGAAGCGTTTGCAAAAGAGGTTGAGGATCGCAAGTCTGCAAGAGACATGTATAAAGACGATGCTATTATTCAAAAGGTTTTAGCAACGCTGTTTACGGTAGCATACTTTGGTATTACATTTGTAATGTTTAACTACTTTGTTACTAAAAGCTTAGAGCTAGGTGAATTTGAAATAAGCTTTATATCAACAATATTTGGCGCTATGAGTGCTAAAGTAAACACAATAATAGACTTCTTCTTCGGTGGAAGCGCAAAGAAAAACGAACAATCAAATAAATAAATAAAATGAATAATACGCAAACAGCTTACGCTTTTGGCCAACTAGGGTCAGCACACTGTAAAACTGCTTCTTCTGTATATCCACCTAAAGGTATGGTTATATGCGCGGTTCAGTTTTTAGCAGATAATATACCTACGGTTATGAGAACTGAGTACAACGATGGTACTATAGCTACAGATCAGTCAATGAGCTTTTCTACTGAAGCCGCTGCTCACAGCGCAGCAGAAGCACGACAAGCAATATCTGACGCAGCTGCTAATCATACTCACACTTTATCCAGCGCTAACGCAGCTATAAAAAAAGGTATGGCAGTGTGGTCTAATACAGAATACTTAGGCGCTGATAAAAATGCAAATCTGCCTGCCACGATTGTTGAACACGTAGATGGAACTTCAATAAGATTTAACAGACCCATAACTGGAAGCAGTACAACGCTTAGCTTTTCTTCTAACACTGGTGTTGGTGGTGAAGACGCAACAGGCGTTAAGTATCCAAAAGGAATTATAGTCTACGGTCGCTGGACTGAGGTTAAACCTCAAGCTGACGCAGACGGTGGTGTAATTTGCTATTTCGGAAAATAAATGGGTTTTATAGCTGGACTAGGAGTACCGTCAGGTTTAGGCGTCCCATCTTACTATATGGACGATCCAAGCAATGTTTGGGATAAAGACACGTACGCGTTTTTATACTTAGACAACTCGGGCTCGATGAATGATCTACTTCAACCGCTCACTGATGCTTTGATGGGTGATTACTTTTCTTCTGGAGATGCTGTTCACCAAAACGGCGTAAAAAATGAAAACTCTCTTAGAGGCACGCTTCAAGATGTATACGCTACGGGTGGAATAGAAGGAGCTCCAGACTGGAACACTAATTCAGCCACTAACGGCGCAGACGAATACGACAAGCACGTATCAGTTGCAAATCTTAACCCAACAGCCAACGAAAGAACAGTATATGCACTAGGTCACCCTTTAAAAACAGTTAGCGGCACTACAAGCTATACGACGTTTAGTGACACTTATTTTGTTACTCCAAGCAATTTTGTTTTTATAACAGTTTGCAACGAGTCTTCTAGTGTGTATCATGATTTCAACTTTCACGAGGACAGTGATAGTCCAACTTTAACGTATCAAACAGATATTACATATCTAAGGGATGCATTAAAAGAAAACGGGTTGATAGACAATAGAGCTGACAATGCTACTCCCTCTTACACAGCTATAATGATAGATCCTGCTTATAATGGATCAAGCGCAGAAACAGATTCTCAAAGGTTTGCTAGAACAGCTATTATTGGAGGAGAAGGTAATTTTTCTGCAGACAATGCAACTATAGGTGATATAAACGAACCAGATGGTTTTGCATCTTGGAATTTAAAAGATAATTTAATAGGTTACCACCCTATAATGGGGCCTGCAACCTATCAAACACCAGCTAACGGTGGTGTAAATGAAGCTAGCTATTGGAGGGATGTGATAGTTAGTCAACTACAACAAAACATGAGCATCCCAGGATATTAATATATTATTAAATAAAATTATGGCAAAAAGAAAAACTCCAAAGTCGGAAAAGGTCGTCGACCTTAAACCTAACAAAATAACCGACGAACAATTAAAAGGCATACAAGAAATAGTTAACTACTCAAACCAAATAAGAATGGAAGTAGGTAATACAGAAGCTAAAAAACACGCTTTGCTTCATGAACTTGATAATGCTAATCAGAAAGTTAACGAACTTAGCGCTGCGTTAAAAGAGCAGTACGGAGATGTAGATGTTAACATACAAACTGGTGAAATAAAGTACAAAGAAGATGAGCAAGCTGATTCGTAAAATAACGATAGGCAAAGACTATAAAATTGACGCCATGCACTATTCTGTTGGACAGGATGTGTATGGTGGTCATACTATTTGTGATATTATAGAAGAAGACGACAAGTATTCTATATATATTAGAAAAGGAAAAAATGTCTTACCTTGGAAAGATTTTAACAAGAACATGGCTGTATCAGTCGAGTATAATCTTGAGTATTAAATGAAAAGTCTGTATAATTTTGTTATACAACCAGTTGGCCAGAGATACAACAATTCTAAAAAAGTAAACAACAAAGAGCTTATATTAAACACTGAAGTGTACAATCATCAGTTTGTTAACAGAGAAGCTAAAGTTATAGCTTGCCCTAGGTTCAACAACACTAAAATACAGCCTGGTGACACCGTAATAGTTCATCACAATGTATTTAGAAGATGGCACGATATAAAAGGTATAGAAAGAAACAGTAAAGCTTGGTTCTCAGAAAACAACTATGTGGTTTGTGAAGATCAAATATATCTTTACAAAAGCAAAAATCAATGGAAACCTATACCGGGATTTTGTTTTGTTCAACCTCTACTTTGTGATAAAAAACTATCGTCGGATCAAGTTGAAGATCCTGATAAAGGTGTTGTTGTTTACTCCGACGGTGAGTTTGAAATAGGCGAAATTGTAGGGTACACACCGTTTTCTAAGTATGAATTTGTAATAGATGGTCAAAGACTTTATAGAGTTTATAATAAGTATATAACAACTAAATATGAGCGTAAAGGAAACGAAAAAACGTATAATCCAAGCTGGGCACAAGGCAGTTGAAGAATTAATTAAAGTTGCTAAAGAAGCTATTGTTGACAGTGGAGACGATATTACTGCTGATAGACTTAAAAATGCAGCTGCAACTAAAAAGTTAGCTATATTTGACGCATTTGAAATACTTAACAGAATACAAGAAGAAGAAAATTTACTTAACGGAAAAGAGCCTGATAAAAAAGAAGAAAGAGTATTTAAAGGTTTTGCTGAAGGAAGATCCAAATGAGTTACGAGCAATCGCTATATAAAATAATAACGCCTATTAGAGACAACACTTTAAAAAGATTAAATAAGTCTAAAAAGTGGAAGTACGGCTATGATAAAGACAACGACGTAGTTGTAATATCTAAGACTGGGCAAATAGGCGAAGTGTATGAAATACAAGGTGTTAAAATAGCTTTGCCATTAGCACCTAAAAATTGTTATAAAAACGAATTTAACAAATGGAAGCAAATTGAAAAACCAAGTTTGCTAAAAAAAGTTAAAACAATATTCGACTGGAAGGCTTATCCAGATGAGCAAAAAGAACAATGGTACGATTATATAGATGAAGAATTCAAGAGAAGAGAAGAAGGTTTCTGGTTTCAAAATGCTGGTGTTCCAACTTATATTACAGGAACTCACTACATGTACCTCCAGTGGAGCAAAATAGATGTTGGTGCGCCTGATTTTAGGGAGGCTAATAGATTATTTTATATATTCTGGGAGGCTTGTAAAGCGGATAAAAGATGTTACGGTATGTGCTATCTTAAAAATAGACGTTCTGGCTTTTCTTTTATGTCATCAGCTGAGATAGTTAACTTAGCTACAATTTCGAGTGACTCTAGATATGGTATACTGTCTAAAAGTGGTGCTGATGCTAAAAAGATGTTTACTGACAAGGTTGTGCCTATATCTATAAACTATCCTTTTTTCTTTAAACCCATACAAGATGGTATGGATAGACCAAAATCTGAGCTAGCGTACCGTGTGCCAGCGAGTAAGTTTACTCGTAAAAAAATAGAGGTAAACGAAAGGCTAGAAGAGATTAAAGGTCTGGATACTACGATTGACTGGAAAAACACTGGAGACAACAGTTATGATGGTGAAAAACTTTCATTATTAGTACACGATGAAAGTGGTAAGTGGGAAAGGCCAGATAACATACTTAATAATTGGCGTGTTACAAAGACGTGTTTAAGATTAGGTAGCAGAATTATAGGTAAGTGTATGATGGGATCAACATCTAACGCTTTGGACAAAGGTGGAGATAACTTTAAAAAGTTGTATAACGATAGTGATGCAACGCAAAGAAATAGAAATGGTCAAACAAAATCTGGTTTATATGCTTTGTTTATTCCAATGGAATGGAACTTTGAGGGATTTATTGACGAGCATGGACGACCTGTCTTCTCTACTCCAAGAACCGATGTTTTTGGACCAGACGGAGAACTGATAGATATTGGCGTAGTAAACCATTGGGAGAATGAAGTAGAAGGACTTAAAAGCGACCAAGATGCTTTAAATGAATTTTATCGTCAATTTCCTAGAACAGAAGAACACGCTTTCAGAGATGAAACAAAAAACAGCTTGTTTAATCTAGTTAAGATTTACGAGCAAATAGATTATAACGAAGGCCTTGGAACAACAGCTGTAGTTAATACAGGTAACTTTCAATGGAGAAATGGTGTTAAAGATACTCAAGTTATGTTTACGCCAAACCCAAACGGTAGATTTAAAGTATCATGGGCACCTCCAGTAAACCTTCAGAATAGATTTTATATAAAAAACGGAATAAAATACCCTGGCAATGATCACATGGGAGCTTTTGGCTGCGATAGTTATGATATTAGCGGTACTGTTGATGGTAGAGGATCCAACGGATCTCTTCATGGATTAACAAAGTTTTCGATGGAAGATGCTCCTGCCAATACGTTTTTTTTAGAATACATAGCTAGACCACAAACCGCTGAAATGTTTTTTGAAGATGTATTAATGGCTTTAGTTTTTTACGGCATGCCATTACTTGCGGAAAACAACAAACCAAGATTACTTTACTATTTAAAGCGTAGAGGTTATAGAGGGTATAGTATGAATAGACCAGACAAAGTGTGGAACAAGCTTTCTGTAGCTGAAAGAGAAATAGGTGGAATACCTAACTCTAGTGAAGATATAAAGCAAGCTCACGCAGCTGCTATTGAAACCTACATAAATGACCACGTTGGCGAAATAACTGAAGGCGAATATGGCACAATGTACTTTAATGAAACTTTAAACGATTGGGCTAAGTTTGACATAACAAGAAGAACTAAATTT
>Ga0208767_1001685_pt1 | contig 17295 bp, 36 predicted proteins | sample VirMetDEL_Mar_21_FD_184514 | JGI IMG/M metagenome (GOLD analysis project Ga0208767, IMG submission 184514) | Aqueous microbial communities from the Delaware River and Bay under freshwater to marine salinity gradient to study organic matter... | ecosystem: Environmental > Aquatic > Marine >... | reverse complement strand
CCGGTGCCAAGAGCAGGTAACCTGCCTGGCTCATCTTGGCCTGGTCGTTGGGGCAGTTCATCGGCCCGTCCGATTCACGATGTTCATGAACGTCGAGACATCGTAGCCCCGCTCGGTGACACCGCCGCACTCACATTCGTAGGTGGACCAGTACGTGCCGTAGCCGGTCTGCTCGGTGTACATTTCGACCGCTGTCTCTTCGCAGTGATCGCAGGTGGTGGTTGGGATAACCATTGTGCTTTCCTCCCTTGGTAAGCGCCCCGACTTGGGGTACCCCCCATGGTAGTCGTTATGGGGCAGTGCGTCAATACCCAATCCTGTGGATTTCTCTGTGGATTTCTCTGTGGATAACTACGCTCCCAATAATGGAACCGTTCCACAATGCGGAACGAACAACTGTTCGCCCCGAACAACTGTTCGCCCCTCGCCCGCCGCCCCTCACCGGTCGCCGCCCCCGCCGGGGGGCCGATACCTCCCGCAAGCACCCTTACCGCTAACACTGCCGATGGTGTCCCTACCACACTCGACCCCGAAAGGCAAACTCGCCCCGCCGGGGACCGCCGCCCCGGAGGGGGACCGGGGCGGCGGGGCCGGAGCCTAGCGGCGGTTCTGCTTCAGACGCTCCGGCATGAGCAGCGCCTTCCACGTCAGGTGCCGGTCGTTGGCGAACCGACGGGCGTCGGCCCAAGCGAACTCCCCGGTGAACCGCTTCAGGATCTGACCGGTGGGGATGTACTTCACCTGCGCCTTCAGGTTCTGGTCGTCGGTCTCGACTTCGTAGTCCCCGACGTGGTAGTCGTATTGCATTGGCATTGCGCTTCCTCCCTGGGTAGCTGGCCCCTCGCCTTGAGGGGATGCCTTCATTTAAGCATGGATTGGGGGCGGGCGTCAAGTACCTAGGCGAAGATGTTCGGCGGGGCCGGGTGTCGGGACCGGGGCCGGGACCGGGGCCGGGTGCGGGTCGAGGTGCGGGTCGAGGTGCGGGTCGAGGTGCGGGTCGAGGTGCGGGGTGCGGGGTCCTCGACTCGACGCTCGACGCTCGACTCGACTCGACGCTCGACTCCACCCTCGACTCGACCCCCGACCCTCGACCCTCGACTCGACGCTTGACTCGACTCGACGCTCGACGCTCGACTCGCCCCTAAACGCCGAAAGGCCCCGGCCCGGTGGGGACCGGGGCCGGGGCCAGTGGGGGAGGAAGGGGTCAGTCCCGGAAGACTTCCCCCATCAGCGCCGTCAGCAGCGGGGTCGGGGACCCGGCATCGGCGGCGGCATCTTCAGCAGCGGCGACCCGCTGGGCGGCGGCGTCGATCAGATCGCACGGCACCGGGGCATCGCACCCGTCGGCGTGGTCGATCACGTAGTAGCTGCCATTGAACATCTCCGGAGCGGCGCACTCGGCGCACACTTTGCCGGTGGCGGTCAAGTCGCCCTTGTTGACCCGGTTCTCACACTCGGGGCAATCCCAGTGGGTCATCTGGATTCGAGCGTTCGGGGCGAGGGTCATGTACCCCGACTCGATCATCTTCACGTTGCAGTATTGACAGTGCATTGCTTCCTCCCGGTAAGCGTTTGCCCCTCCCTTGAGGGGCTACCGCCACCCTACCGTGTTTCGCACCGGTTGAACACCCTCGATCGAAAGAAATTTCGATCAATCTTTCGACACCACGATGCGGAACGGTTCCACGATACGGAACGAACAACTGTTCGCCTCCGGCAATCGACGGGCCTCTGTCGGTCGGCGGGGCGTCGCCCCAGGCGGGTCGGTATCTCCCGGCAACGATAGCGCTCACTAACAGAGCCGATGGTGTCCCTACCACACGGCGGTCCGGATTGCAAGCCTCCCCGCTCCCCGCCCCGGATCGGACCGGGGCGGGGCGGCAGGGGGAGGAACCCTAGGCGGTCAGTTCCATGACCTTGCGGTCCGCAGCGTAGCGGAGCATGACCTTCACGCCCAGACGTTCGGCGTCCGCCTTGTTGATGTACGGACCATCGACGGTGCGGAAATCCAGATTGTCGTTCCAGTCCTTGCGGGCGTCGGTCTGGTTACGGTACTCCCGACCGTATGCTGCCCGAACGGTGATGTATTGCATGGTGCCTCCCGGCGGTAGTTGCCGCCCCCGTTGGGCGACTGCTGTCAGTATAGCGTGGCGGGCGATGCTTGCAACGCTATCCGCCGATATTTGTTCGGATTCGTTCCGCCCCGGTGTCGCCTCCGGATCGCCGCCGCTCCGGTGTCGGGCGGTGGGCGAGGTACGGGGCGAGGTACGGGGCGAGGTGTGGGGCGAGGTGTGGGGCGAGGTGTGGGGCGAGGTGTGGGGCGAGGTGCCAACGCACCCCGCCCCGGTGTCACCCTACGGGCAGGAAGTCCAGCAGACGCTAGGGTCCTGCACGTTCGCCCAGATGGCCAGAGCACAGTAGGCGATCACTGCCAGCATGCCCAGCAGAAACGCCACGTCCAGCATGCGAGACCATGCCCGCCGCTGCCCGCTCACGCCACCGCCTCCGGTGCCAGCAGCGCCGCCAGTTCCGGCGTCACCGGAACGACGACCGCCACACGGCAGGCGATCAGCCCGGAGGCGAGGCGGGGGATGACGTAATCGTCCGCCGTCCAGCCGAGGCGATCGACACCGGCGATGCGAACGACGGCAGGGGCGCCGATGTCGTTCACCGTGGGCGGGATCACCGCATAGTTGCGGGGAAGATAGGCGGCGATCCGGTCGGCGTGATTCCGATAGGACTCGCCCGCCGGGACCGTGGATTCTAGGATCATCAGATCCGTGGACATAGTTGCACCTCCCGATGCGATGCCTCCCCCCGGTGGGGAGGTCTGCGATCACCGTATCACCGTTCGCACGGTTTGCGGTGGATTTCGTGCCAGAAATCTGAGAAATATCGGCGTTCCGCATTGTGGAACGGTTCCGCATTGCGGAACGAACGGATGTTCGCCCGAACGGATGTTCGCCCGAACGGACGTTCGCCCGAACGGACGTTCGCCCGAACGGACGTTCGCCACAGGCCGGAGGCCGGGGCGCCGCCAGAGCCGGGTCGGTATCTCCCGCACGCACCCCTCTCCCTAACAGAGCCGATGGTGTCCCTATAGCACACTTCCGAACGGAGCGCAAGGGCACCGCCGCCCCAGCGGGGGGACTGGGGCAGCGGGGCCGGAGGGGTCGGAGCTACACGACTTCGTACTCCACCGAGTACGACTCCTCACCGCAGGCTTCGCAGTGGTAGTCGAACTCGGTGGCGACATGCTCGCCGGACTGGGCGCCGTACAACTTGTAGTGGCCGGTGATGGTCATCGGCTCTTCGCACAGTCGGCAGAACTTGCCGTACTTGTCGTAGTCGTACTTGATGGTCTTGATGGTCACGCTGTTCCTCCCTTGGGTTTAGCGTCCCCCCTTGTGGGGTACCCCCATTAGACCAAAGATCGGGGAGGCTGTCAAGACCCAATCCTGTGGATTTCCCTGTGGATATCTTCGCACCACATTGTGGAACCGTTCCGCATCGTGGAACGAACAACTGTTCGCCCCCGACAGCTCACCGATCGCCGGTCGCCGCCTCCGGCGGGTCGGTACCTCCCGCAAGCAACCTCATCACTAACAGAGCCGATGGTGTCCCCACGGGACGGACCCCCGACCCTTTCGGGCCGGAGGTCGAATCCCCTAGGGGAATCGCATCAGCAACGCTGCTACTGCGAAAATGATGAATGGGAACACTTCCCAAAACATGCTTTCCTCCCTTCGCCGGTTCGGACCTTCCGACCCGGCACTGATAAATCTACTCCCGATCGCACCGGATTGCAACACTTCCGGCAACATTTCCCACCCTAAAGGTCCCGGCTCGGTGGGGACCGAACCGGGACCAGTGGGGGAGGGAACTACTGGATCCAGAACACACGACCGAGGTCGTGGGCCGAATCGGACGCTGGCAGCGTCACGTCGAACTCGATGTTGCGACGTGCGATCACTGCCAACTGGTACGCCGAGTCGAACACTTCCGAATCGACGCCGTAGGCATCTGCCAGGAAGTCTAGGTGCCGTTCGAGTTCGTCGGAAAGAGCGTGCGTTGCTTCCTCCAACGATTCCACGAGAACGGCGTCAGCCTCCGGTGCGTACCCTGGGACATTGCTGCCAACTGCGTACATTTCCATTCCTCCTGCCGGTTCGGCGTTTCCTCCCCGACACCGACCAACCTATCACGGTTCGCACGGTTTGCGACACATTTACCTGTGGAAATCTTGTGGAAATCTTTGTTCCACGATACGGAACGGTTCCGCATTGTGGAACGAACGGTTGTTCGTCTGTCCGGGCGGAGCCTCGGCGGAGACGGGCGGGCGGCGCCGCCCTAGTCCGGGAGGGGCCGAGGGTGTTCTCCCTAACAGAGCCGATGGTGTCCCTAGCACACTTCGGGCCGAGTTGCAAGTCGGCCCCGTCACCCCACCCCGACGGCTGCCGGGGCGGGGGATGAGGGAGGTCTTACTCGAACATCCAGGCAGCGCCGTCCAACTCGGATGCGATCCCGTCGAGGTCATCCCCGAGAACATCGGCCAGGGCTGCGGTGACGTTGGCACGCATGGCAGCGGGGCCACCAGTCTCGGGGCGTTCGCAGGGACGGCGGTTAAACAGGGTGCCGCAGCCTGATCCGAAGAAGATCATCCGTGCGTCTTGGTAGTCCTCGGCGTTGCCCTCGTCCACGGCATCGTGGAGTGATGCGATGTCCCAGGGTTCTCCGCAGGTGGTGCAGTAGATATCCATTGTGTCTTTCCTCCCGCCGAGTCTCCCCGGCGTATTGCTGGTGGGTTTGTGCCCCGAGGTTCGGGGCGGTGGGTGCCCCGAGGTTCGGGGCGAGGTGTGGGGCGAGGTGTGGGGGAACACCTCGCCCCTGGGGGAGCTAGTCGGCGTACAAGACGTACTCGGACAGCGGTGCATCCGAGATGTCCGAGGGCGGACCGTAGGTGGCGACTCGCTTTCCGAAGGTTCCACCGCAGCTGCGGCAGCTCATGCCGTGGGCGTAGAAGAACGAGCGGGTGGTGTCGTCCACCCAGAAGTAGCCGAGGGTGTCGTCGGCTTCCTGCCGGGTGAGCAGGCGCACCGTTTCGGGGCCGGTCGCCTGCTCCTCGCCATAGGCCAGAGAGCAGCCCCTGTTGGAGCACCACGTGACGGGGTGCTCCTCGTGCACGAGCTGCATGAGCTTGAGCATCTCTCGGGGATCGTCGTCGTATCCGGTGTCGATCATCAGAAGTCCGCCGGGTAGTGGCCGGGACCGGCGCAGAGGTCGGCGGACATGCCGTGCTCGCAGGTGCCACGGTCCAGGCGGTCGCCGTTGAACCAGCCTCGGGCGGTCAGCACATCGGTGATGGCGTCGTAGGCGCTCCACGGCTCCACCGGGTAGACGGTGACCCGCTCAACCTCGCCGGTGCCGAGGGTGGTCAGCTCGTACGTCGCTGACGGGCGCTCGCCGGGGGCCTCGGGGAACCACCCAACGCCGTTGGCGGCGACGGGCCTGCAGTCGATGTACTCATCCCGCAGGGTGAGCCAGATCCAGCTGGCCTTGTCGATCTTGGTGTCCGGTGTGTCTTGCATGTGAGCCTCCCGACTCGCTGGGGCCGCTGCTCGGTGTGAGCGGCTGTGCCACTCACGCTATCGCTTAGCCCCCGGCTAAAGCAAGGTTTTCGGAAAGTTTCACTCTCAGTGGTCGTTCCACAATGCGGAACAGTTCCGCTATGCGGAACGAACGGACGTTCGCCCGAACGGGCGGAGCCTCGGCGGAGGCGGGCGTCGCCGCCAGGGGCGGGTCGGTATCTCCCGCCACCACCAGCGCTCCCTAAGGAGGCCGATGGTGTCCCTAGCACACCCTGCGCCGGATTGCAAATCGTCCCCGGTGCCCCGGCCCGGTGGGGGAACCGGGCCAGGGTCGGGGGAGGAGTCAGTCGGTGAAGCCGCCCAAGTGATCCTCGGCTGCTTGCTCGGCGGCACGCTCGGCGGCACGCTCGATGGCCTCGGCCTCGGCCTCGGCGTCGGCCTGGGCGTCGGCGGCATCGTTGGCCTCGGCCTGGGCGTCGGCGTCGATGACATCGGCGGCGATGCGCTGGCCGTGAAGGTCGTAGCCCGGAACCAGGCGACCCTCCATGGCGGCAAGCATGTTCAGCCAGTAGCAGCGGCGAGCGTCACGCTCGGCCCGTGCTGCTTCTTCGGCACGCATCTCTTCGAGCGCACCGACGGGCAGCATCTCGACCTGCCTGCGGCTGATGCGGCGACGCTGCATCGGAATGTGGACGATGGTGTAATCCATGGCGAACCCTCCCGGTTCTGGATCATGACCCCTATCTGCGGGGCCACCGGCACCGTGCCGGTCCCCCGAGCATACACCCTCGGGGACCGTTTGCGGTGCATTTGCCTGTGGAAATCTCTGTGGAAATCTTCCCCGCCTCGGTTCCACGATACGGAACCGTTCCACCATGCGGAACGAACGGCTGTTCGCCCCGGCGGACGCTCGGCGGACGCTCGGCGGCAGGCGGGCTGCGCCCGGGTGGGCACCTCCCGCAAGCAAGCGCTTGTCTAACCTGGCCTATGGTGTCCCTAGCACAGGTCGGGCCGGATTGCAAGTCGGCCCCGGCCCCGGCGCCCCGGCCCGGAGTGAACCGGACCGGGGCGAGGGGGGAGGATTCAGTAGCTGCCCTCCTGAATGTGAAGGGGAAGGGCTGCGATGTGGTCGGCGGTGGACCAGTCGGCACGGCGCTCCTCTTCCTGCTCGGTGAGGATGCGGTGACGGCGGGCGAGCCAGTCGTTGTCGTCCGGACCTTCGGCCCACTCGCAGGCTTCCTGCCAGGTGCAGACGGCGCTGCGGAAGTTGGCGTAGTTGTCGGCACCGAGCAGCGTCTGGTCGCCGTTCAGGATGCGACCGGCGAGCGAGTCCAGATGGGCCGTGTCGCCCGAGATGTCGTCAGCCTTGGTCGCTGCGATGAGCATGAGCAGCTCGCTGCGGCGGTTGGTGTAGCGCTCGAACGCCGTCACCATGCTGGCGGCAGCCTCGGTCGGCGTCGGCTCTACGTCACCCATCTCGCAGGCGTGGCACATCCAGTCGATGCCGCAGCCGCCGACGTAGACACCGTGCTTGCAGTGATCAATCATGATTCTCCCAGGCGGTGGAGACGGAACTTCCGGCCCCAGCGCCATTCCCTAGAGTACCGGCTGCCGCACCGTTTACCAACCTGCCCAGGTGAGATATTTCAGCGTTCCGTATCGTGGAACAGTTCCACCATGTGGAACGGCGAGCGGAGGCGGACGGAGGCGGGCGAGGCGGGCGCCGCCGGAGGCGGGTGAGTATCTCCCGCAAGCACCCTCCTCCCTAACAGAGTCGATGGTGTCCCCAGCGGGGGCGAGGGCCGTAGCCCCCACCCCCAGGGGGGAGGTGATCCTAGTCCTCGTAGCTCTGTTCGAGCAGGGACTGAAGTTCGGCGATGGCTCCGGCCTTCGTGCGGGACTTGATCCCGAACTGTCGCTGTGCCGCTGCCAGGACGCTGCCCCGTGAGAGCTTCATCCCGGTGGCGATCTCCAACTCCAGGGCCTTGCGCATCCGGATCAGTTGGAAGCGCTCGATGTCAGCGCCTTCGATGATGTTGGACATGATGACTGTGTACCTCCGTACGTCGGTGAGGGCCTTCGCCTCACCACTTCCTAGGGTAGCGGGTTCTGCCAGGAAACCAACCTCCGGGCCGAACTTTCTGGAGAAAGTTTTCGGACCCGGTGAGCGCCTCCCGGGGGAAGGCTGCCGCCCCTGGCCGGGGTGCGACCAGGGGCGGGCCGGGGTTCGGGGCGGGGTGTGACCCCCGCCCCTGGGCGCTAGCCCTGCGCCCGGTTGAGGCGTTCGCACCGGGCGTGATCCCGGGCGACCCGTTCGGCCTCTGCGGCCTCCAGGCGCTCCCGCATCTCACGGGTGAGGATCGCTCGGGGGCCGAAGGCCGCCCGGGTGATCTTCCGGCGCTTGGTGGGCACGTAGGTGATGGACATTTCCAGACCTCCCAGTCTGTGTCGGTGGTGGCTCCTCCGGCCACCTGTAGAACAGTTTACAGGTCACGGGACGAAACACAACCCTTTCATCTAAACTTTTTTGCCGGGGTCAGGGCCTCCCGGTGCACGGCATCGGGGCCGGGGTGGACCATCCACCCCGACCCCCTGCCCGTCACCCGTAGAGGGCGGCGTAGGTGAGAATCGGCACCCGGTCGGGGCCGTCGGTCGGCGTTTCCGACCAGCCCTGCAGGATGCGGGACACACCGGCCTTGTCGGACTGCGACCCCCAACCCGGCGAGATCGCCGCAATGTCCCGATCGTCGGAGATCGTGAACATATGGGTTGAGTAGTGCCACACATCGGTCTGCCCGGCGTGAGTGTGGGCCACCCAGGTGGACGCCTTCACATCCCGGTCAGGGTTGGCCCGACTCACATCGAGCAGCTTTGGCAGAGAAGTCTGCACGCTTGCCTCCTACACCGTGGGGACGTTCGCCCCATCGGCACTACCTACGGTACCGGCCTGCACACCGTTTCACAACGTGCTAGCTGAAATTTCTTACGTTCCGCATTGTGGAACAGTTCCACCATACGGAACGGGCAACAGACAGGCGGGCGACGGCGGCGAGGCGGGCGAGCAGCCCGAGGGTGAGACCCTCCCGCCCCCATACGCGCTTGTCTAACAGAGCCTATGGTATCCCTACCGCCAAGGGCGGTAGCGGGTTGGGACCGGAATCCCAACCCGCCGCCTCACATTTCTGCTACTGCGGACGGATCCACAGGCCGAACGACAGTTCGAACTGGCCCACGCTGCCAACCACGAACACGAAGTCGTGGCCGTCGGGAACGTGCTGATTTGCCACTTCCTCAGGCTTGTCTTCCTGCCCGTACCAGCCGTTGCGCCAGTCGCCATCGACCTCAACCCAACCGGCCTCGGCCAGATCAAGATTGAACGTGATCGCACGGTGCGGATCATTGACATATTCGTCGATGATCCAGTCCGGGTTCTCTGCCAGACAGCTACCGCAGATCATTTCGCATGCGTCCTCAAGAAACGCACCGTACATCTTCCACGAGTAGCTATCGGGCTGCGTGCGGAAGGCGTGGTTGCAGTGGCTGCAGACTGTCCATTCGTCCAACCACTCAAGTTCGAACCCCATCCGTTCCATGATGGAGCCGATACGGTCCTTGTTCCAGTCACCGAAGGCGACGCCTCGTTTGCCTACGGGCAACGAGTAGCCGGGTTCGGAATAGCCGTCGGCTATGTCCGTTATTTCGCCCTGATCGAATGCGTCGGTCAGGACATCATACGGGTTGCTATTTCGCACGGTGCGATGCCTCCATGCCGGGTACTACGTTTCTCCAGCCCTTCCTACGGTACCGGGTTCAACAGGGTTTCACAACGTGCTAGCTAAGATTTCTTTGCGTTCCACAATACGGAACTGTTCCACATAGTGGAACGAACAAATGTTCGCCCCGGATTGAGGGGCGCCGGTCGCCCGAAGGGTCGCCGCCGGAGGCGGGTCAGCATCTCCCGCCCCCATGTGTGTGTCTAACCTGACCTATGGTGTCCCTAGGCGGGCAGCCCCGGGGGCCGGGGGCCGAAGCCCCCAACCCCCCAAGCCCTTAGCCGAGGCCAGCCTCTGCGAACCGAACCTTCGCCACAGCCGCAGCGATAATCTCGGCCTGTTCCTGCGACAGGAAGATGTCCGAGCCATCCGCCAGACGGAGAGCGAAGCGGTACTCAGGGAAGCAGTCGTCCGGCTCCAAGATGCCAACCGGAGGGACCGTGCGATCCACCGGGAGGTTCTTCGCCCAGACAATGACACCAGCCCCAGACTGGCCCTTGTTGTAGGTCTTCTCAGTGACCTCAAGCGTTTCCACTGCTTTACTCACTTCTTCTCCTTGCTCTTGGAAGGCCGGAACTCTCCGTTCGGCCAAAGGTACTTGCCGTCCCGCTTGCCGTGGTTCTCACCACGGTGCGGCTTGCAGAACAGGCACTGCCCGTCCTTGAGTCGGGCCTTGTTGCGGAGCCGCTTCGTTTCGGCGGCGTCGTTTCCGGACCACATAGCTTGTTTCCTTCCCTTGTGTCCTATTACTTAGGGTAGCGGTTTCTGCGAAGAAACCAACGCCTAGGTAACATTTTCTTTCGAGAGCCTAACGACCCTCAGGTACCCCCGGAGGGGGAGCCGAGGGCCGAAGCCCCCGACCCCGCCGGGTCAGTCTCGACGCTGGGTTTCTTCCCAAGCCTCGAAGTACCGTTCGCCGTTGACGCTGTCGATCCACTCTTCCAGCGTTTCCAGAACGTCAGGAGCGCTCAAGTGGATGTCGTTGTTGTCGATGGCCCGCTCGTAGTCCCAGGCGGCGTGGTGCTTGACCCAATGCTCGTGCGCCCGCTCCCAGTATTCCTGGGAGATGTTGGTGGTGAGCCATGCGTCGTAGTTGGGGAGTGTCATGTTGTTAGGGCCTCCTACCCTGCGGGAGCGGTCGCTCCACTTCTTCTAAGCGTAGCGGGGCAGGAACCGTTTCCCACCCCGCTAGCTAAGGTTTTTTATGAATCTATCCGAGGTCCGGCACGACCCCTAGCAGAATCGGCACGACCCCCAAAGGGAGGCAGCCGAGCAGAATCGCTAGCGTCTGCCGAAACTGACGGTCAGTGACTCCCGGAGGGAGGTAGCCCATCAGACCACCCCCGACCAGTCGTTGCTGGCACGCTCCGGCACCCTGCTCCACTCGAAAGCGATGCGGATCGCATCACCCATCGTGGAAAGCTGAGCCACCGTCACCGGCTCACCGTCTTCGTCGGTCTTGGCCGTGTCCACGATCGTGTATTCCAACCATTGCCAGTCCTCGGGCGTCCAATGAACCACCGGCTGAAACCGGTCGGCCTTGTTCACCGTCATGGCGATGGTATGAAGGCTAGCGTGGTACATCCCGCTCTTAGCGTCTTCCATGTTCCTCTCCTGTGCTCAGCGGCCCCAGTTGGCCGGGTGGTTGTAGTTGATCCCGGGCGGGTCCATCGTGACGCACTCACCGGTACGGTGGTAGGCGACGACTTCCTGCCGGGTCGGGTTCAGCAGCGGAAGCGGGCGCTTCCACGGGTCGGCGTTCACCGACTCGAACGTGCCGCAGCTTTTGCAGATGCTCATGTTTTCTTCTCCCTTGGTCGGGCTGGCTTCCCTGTGTAAACCAAGGTAGCGGGCTGGCATCGAAACACCAACCCGCTACCTAAGGTTTTTCTAGCCCCAGCTACGGTGGACCTCTCGGACCGTTTCCCGCCCGTCGTACTCCGAGATGTAAACCTCGGCGTCGTCGGGCACATCCACGACCCTGAGTCGGGAGTAGCTGCCGCTGGCCTCGTCGCACAGCAGTTCGACCACTTCGACAAGAGCGGGCAGGCTACGGAACTCCGGACCGTCCTGATCCAGGCCCTGGTTCCACGACGAGGTGTCCCAGTAGCCGACACCGTACTCGGCGTCGTCGCTCTTGACGTAGACCGAGCCGAGTCGGGCGTGAGCAGCGGGGCTAAGCCCGAAGCCGCCCCAGCAGCTGTTGATGACCATCTTAGGCATGGTCGGTGCCTCCTTCCGAGGGACGTTTTCCCCCGCCATTCGATAGTACCGGCTGAAAAACGTTTTCCACCCTTTCAGCCAAGATTTTTTGTGTTCCGCATCGTGGAACAGTTCCGCATAGTGGAACGAACTCATGTTCGCCCCGGCGGGCGCTCACCGCCGGGGGCGGGTGCCCGCCAGCGGGGGCGGGTCAGAGTCTCCCGCTCCTACGCTGTGTGTCTAACAGAGCCTATGGTGTCCCTACGGGCAAACCCCGTAGCCTACTGGCTCGCTCCCGAACCCCCCGGACCCCGCATACGCAGGGCCGGGGGATAGGGGGAGGTAAGTGCCCCAGCAGAGAGTCGAACTCTGCCCACTACTTAGCGACATCCAGTCTCACGGGGACAACCGCCGAACCGGTGCCTGTCCACGCTAGTAGGTTCCCATCCGTTGGTGGGGCATGGCGAGCAGTTTTACGTCATGCTCAGGACTACCTACCATTGATTACCCCGCAGTAGGCCGGAAGGGGAGCAGTTTAGCCTCATACTCAGGAGGATACCGTACTGTTGATTCATCAGGGCCGCACGCCCGCCCTGTTCTCTACGGCTTTATCTATGCCGATGTTGAGAACTCAGAAAACCGGATCGAAGTCCCGAGGATCGCTGATCTCTCCCCGACCTTCGTATTGGTAACAACCTCCGCCGTCACCGCCACAGCCGTAAGCGTCGCAGATGGGGCAGGTGGGCGGTTCCATCAGGTAAGCCTCGTACCATTCATCGTACTCGGCGTCCTGCTCGGCTTCCATATCAGCCAGATCCTTGCGGATCTCGTTGAGATCGTCTTCGTGAATATCCACGGTTCCTCCTAGCTGGCTACTGCGCTTCACCAGCAATACCTAGGGTAGCGGGTCGGGGACCAAACCCCAACCCGCCACCTAAGATTTTTACGAGTCTGCCATCCACTCGGTCCACTCATCGAACGTCATGCCGACGGTGCTGACCGGATCGGAGAACCAGTCGTCGCCTTCGCCGCTGAAGTGATCCAAGATGATCCCTTCGTGGGTTACGACAATCGACAGCGTTTCGCCGTTGCCGAGATCGATGTTGCCTCGCCACATGTTGTCTTTCTCGGTAAGGATGTATTGCATGGTGCCCTCCTAGGCGGTAGTGGTTGATGTACCAGCAATACCTAGGGTAGCGGGCCGGTGAGTGAACACCAACCCGCCACCTAAGGTTTTTAGAATTCGTCCTCATCCTCGAACAGGTGTGAGGTCAACACGACGAATAGTTGCATCAGGTCTTTCGCATCTTCCTGATCGACAGCCATACCGTTCACCATGCTGAAGTACGCCATGTTCTCACGTTCCTCGAACATATCGAACGCTTCCATCTCGTCCTCAACCTCGCCAGACTCCAGAGCCTCCTCTCGGAGAGCCTGGATGCCTTCACCGATCATCCGGGCGCCCGTCATCATCAACAGGCCCCGATCGTTCAGATCAAGGTAGGTAGCGTCCTCTCGGACGATCGCACCCTCAGCCATGATCGGTCACCCGGCCTCGGCAAGCCTTACGGTTAGCCTGCTTCTTGCGGTCGGTGAACGTGGCAGCACGCTGGCGGCGACCGTCCCGAAGGGCGTCCACATACTCCTGACGGAGCAGGTCAGACATGATCTGCCCCTGCGTCCTCTGCTTCTTGTTCTTCTTAGTCTTAGCCATAGTTTTATTGTACCTCGTTCTTACGGGGAGGGTTGGTGCCTCCCGCTTCGCAGGGTTGCTGGGCGTGACGGCCACCGGCCCTGCAATCGCAGAACCGGCAGCGAACGTCACTCCCGTCGTAGCAGTAGTGGTGACCCATGTCCATACAGACAAGGGTACCAGGGGGAGGCTGGTTTCCCAACCTCCCCCCGGAGATTCACCGCTTCGGCTGCGTCACCTTGAGAGCGACGACATCCTTCACGGTGATGGCCTCGGCCACCTCGTCGGCGGTCATGCGGCCAGCCGCAATCTCGCCGTCCACCAACGCCATGTCAGCCACTCGGCGGCTGACCCGCTGGAACCGGCCCTTGGCGAGCAGACCCTTCAGGGTCGCCGTGTCCAACGACCGACGCTGCTGCTTCACCAGCGCCACCTTGGTGCCGTCCTGCAAGAGGACGGACTCGGTGCCGGTAGCCTTGAACGCACGCTCGGCTGCTTCGACCGCTGCCTTAGCGTCAGCCAGAGCAGTACGAGCCTCCACGACCGTGATGGCGAGCCGTTCGGCCACCTTGTCGGCGTTGACGGTGATGTTGGTGGTTGGGATGTGGAGCTGTTCCACGTTGTGTCTCCTTCCGTTGACGACATAACCCATGGTACAGGTGGGAGGTCAGTTTCCCAACCTCCCACCTAAAGTTTTTTCTAGGCCGTAGCTACCCGGCGAATCTCCTCGGCCCATTCCAGGGCGTCGATCTCTTGCGCCCAGGGCTTCAGCATACTGTACGGGTTCCACATGGTGACGGTGGGCCTCTCGCCCCAGTCACCCCAGCGGATCGACGGCGAGTCGTACTGCAGGTCGCCGGGGATGTTCTCGTCGCCTGCGATGATGCCGTAGCCGGTGGCGCCACCCTCACACCCGGTCAGGGTGTCGAAGATGATCCGGGCTGCGTAGAACTCGTCGTTCAGGCGACCCTCGGCTGCAGCCTTGATGATTCCGTCAGCCAAGATTTCCTTGACTCGGTAGCCGCTCCAATGCGTGTAGTAGTGGACAACGTGTGTCCGCTGTTCGATTCGGATAGTTGCTCGGTCCCCCATCGGGGTGCCTCCTTGGTTGGTGAGTTTTCTAGAGTAGGGGGTGTCGCCCCCGAAACCAACCTCGTAGGTGAGATTTGTTCCGGGGGCTAGCCCCTCCCGGCTAGGCGATGCTGACCTGCTTGTGGTGCAGCACCGCCACCGGGGCCTCGGTGACCGGCGCCCCGTCGTCGGCCCGGACGAACGTCGGAGCCTTGAACGGGTTGTAGGTGACCCGGTGCGGAGTGTCCGGCACCGTGTCGGCCAGCGTGCCGATCACGAAGGCGTGCACGTTCTTCCTGCCCTCTCGGAGCACCCGCTGGCGACCGGCCTCTGACACCTTGAACGTTACGTCTGTCAGACGCACCGTGTCGGCGTAGTCCCGGACCCGCCAGCCCTTGCTCGTCCTGTGCTGGATGCTGAACGTGTGCTTGTGTAGGTTGTAGTAGACTCTTACCCTCATGTCTTTGATGGTACAGGGTGGGGAACCATTCAACAACCTCAGGTGAGGTTTTTCTCGGACGGCGGTGCGGGCCGGGGAGTCGGTCCCCCCGGCCCTAGCCGTCAGGCTGCGGCCAGCAGCATCTCCGAGGCTCGGAGCGTGAGGCCCTGGGCCTTCTCCGGGTCACTCACGACCCGGACCTGCTTGATGGCCTGCTGCTTGCCCTTCGTGGCGGTGTGGTACTCGAAGGACTGCACCGCCTGGTAGAGCGAGTAAGCGTTCTCCCCGAAGGTGTCAGCCTCCTCGCCGTAGAAGTAGAGGATGCCGTCACGACGACGCTCGGCGTGGTTCACAGCCTTCGGGCTGGCGTCCGGGTCGGTGATGAGCGGAGCAACCTCGTCCAGCACTCGGGCCTTGAGGCTCGGGGTCATTGCCAGACCCTTGAGCATCGTAGCGTTGCTGATGAACCGGTCGAACGCCTCGGCAGCCTGAGCCATGATGCGGGCCTTGCTGAACAGCATCTCGTCGTGGTTCTTCGTCCTCTTCTGGGCAAGCTGGAGCGTGCCCTGGCTCTCCTGATTGGTGCAGAAGGGACGGAACGAGAACCCGATGGCACGGGTGCTGAACACGCTGTTCAGGCTGGCCGTGTACATGACGTTGCGGGTGAGCGTGTCGCCGTCACCGAAGGTGTAAGGCTCCTCGATCTCCTGCGTCATCACGAGCACGGCACCGTGGTCGTAGGTCTGGATGCCGGTGACGCTGTTCGGGAACATCGCCTCGGCGGTGTTGAGCAGCGACTCGTACGATCCAGCGTGGTAGCTGTTGCTGACGCCTGCGTTCAGGACGGCCTGGGAGCCATCGGCGTACTCTCGGTACACCGTGAACGTGCCCTCGTCCACGCTCCCGTTGGGGAGAATGGTGCCGGTGACCTTCGGCTCGAACAGAGCCTCGCAGTCGAGCGCAGCGTCGATGGCGTTAGCGCCCTCGTACTGCTTGTTGTTGCTGAGCATGTAGCCCATGGTGGTGACCTCCTCGGGTCGGGTTGTTGACATTCACTACCGTATCGGCTCAGGCAAGGTTTCCCAACCTCGCCAGCCAAGTTTTCCGAGAAAGTTTTCCCGGCTGCTATCGGCAGCACTCAATACCGTACCTAGAGTTTCACCCTTTACCAACCTCGCCAGCCAAGTTTTTCCGACGGCCTGCCGGGAGGCCCCGACGGGGGTCCGGCCTACCGGCGAGAGCGTGCCCGCCCCCGAAGGGGTCGAGCCGCCCTGCCTGCCTCCGGTGGAGGAGAGGTGCTGTCTAACCTGACCTATGGTGTCCCTACCAGATTCCCGTCTGGGGAGTTACCACCTGCCAGTCGTCAAAGCAGTTCTGTGCGGCCCAGTCGCCAGCGTCTTCTGCGGTGATGAACGGACCGTACAGGGTGATGCCGTCGTGTGCGTTGCCGACAGAGACGATATGGATAGGCCCGTCCATTGGGACAGCGTGCTTGTCCATAGCGTACTGCAACTGAACAAGATTGTTTGTGTCAATCTTTGCGAGAGCATGGGCAGGAAGCCAAACACACTCCCTGCTTTGCATGATGCTTCCCGTTGCGGGATGAACAATAAAGTCCATATCAGTTTCTCTTCTCTTTATCGAGTTGCTTTAGTCCTTTGTAAAGCCGTTCCATGGTTCGGGCGTGTGCTTCTTCTTCGGTGATTTCCCCTAGGTAGAGGCCCAAGGCGCACGCCGCATGCAGTTCTTCGTAGGCATACTCTATTCCAGTCAGATTCATCAGCTCTCCTTAGCCAAACTATCGACAGCCTCGTCCAAAGCGTACTCGGCCTGATTCTTTAGATCAGAATACTGCTGCGACTCCGAAAACACAACCTGTCCGTTGAAGAAACTTGCAGCACCCTGGAAGCCCATTCCAGGCTCCTCGTAGTCCATCAGAATCTGAGCCGTGGGGAACTTCTCAGACAAAGTCTCAAAGAAGTAATCGCTCATCGGTCCCCAAGCCGTCGTGTACGACGCTTCGACAACCGAGGCATACGCTTCAATCTGAAGGTCGTAGTCGCCCCACTTGGTGCCCCAGCAGCCGGTGGCCCAATCGTACCAGTTGTGGAAGGCCGTCTCAGCGAAAGCCTGCTTAGACTTTTCGACCAGCCGGGCGTGCTCAGCCTTCTCCTCCTCGTAGTGCTCGGGAGTCCAACGCTCGTTGGCCGGGTCGTCCACGAACGCTTGGAAGCGTCCGTCGGGATCGTACTCGCCTTGCGGCGTTGGAGAGCGTGTACCCTCCAACACCTCAGGCATCGGCATGAACGCACGGGCCAGACCTTCTCCGTTCTCAACGGTTACCACGAAAGCCTCAGCTTCCTCTGGCGTCGGGAACCGCATCCACAAAGTGTTGCTGCAATGATTAGGCATCTTCTTCCTCGTATCCTTCGTCGCCTTCTTCGAGTTCTTCCTCGTCAATGACCTCGGCCTCGGGCTGGAAATGCTCCAAAGCCATGTCCCACAACTCGTGCATGTCAGGCTCTTCGT
>Ga0208767_1001684_pt1 | contig 17295 bp, 44 predicted proteins | sample VirMetDEL_Mar_21_FD_184514 | JGI IMG/M metagenome (GOLD analysis project Ga0208767, IMG submission 184514) | Aqueous microbial communities from the Delaware River and Bay under freshwater to marine salinity gradient to study organic matter... | ecosystem: Environmental > Aquatic > Marine >... | reverse complement strand
GAGTGAAGGACTTAATACGTAAATTAGTAGGAGTAGAATAGAATGAAAAGAGAAGTGATGGAAAAATGGGTAGCAGCCCTTAGATCAGGCGAATACAAGCAAGGTAGAACACAATTGAAATGGGGAGATACTTACTGTTGTCTTGGAGTGTTGTGCGAAATAAGTGGAAAAGATTACGATGATTATGCAGATAATATAACTGAGGAAGTTAGACGTTGGGCTGGCATGAATTCTCGTGATGGAGAACTTCCAAAGGACTACAAAACTAAGACAGATAAGGGGCATTTTAAATATACTAGATTCTTATGGAGACTAAATGACGTAACTAATAGCAAAGGAAAGTCATGGTCATTCAAACAGATCGCAAACATAATCGAAAAGAATTGGGAGCAACTATGATGCTAATAATAGACAGAGGCGGTTATCCATACGCATATAATAAGATACACAGATCATCACTACTTAAACTGTTAAAGCAGTTGATTGAAACCAAAGCAGGTGGGACGATCTTCTCTGTATCATTCATCAAAAAGAATGGTGAATTTAGAAACATGAGATGTAGACTAGGAGTTAAGAAGGGATTGACAGGTAAGGGATTGAACTGGGAACCTATTGACAAAGGATACATGACAGTGTATGACATTGAGAAGAAGGGTTATAGAATGGTTAACCTAGATACAATACAGTCTCTACAAATTAAAGGAGAGAAGTTAGTAGCTTAAGGAGTGAGGCATGGAAAAGAACATAGACAAACTTATAAAACGTATGGTATTTGAAGAAATAGATAGACTGAGTGTTGAAGATAAAGATCAGATGCTATACGAATACTTATACGATCATTACTGTAGACTTAATAAAGGCTTCTTGTTTGAAGCATTAGAGAGACACTACGGAACATCAATAGATAAAGGAGCATAAGATGAGAGCACTGATAGTAGCGGCGCTTATATCGGCGGGCTGTGGAGAGATCAATAAGAGATACATCACTCAATTAGAAGGAGCCAAAGGAGAGAAGGGAGAGCAAGGAGAGAAGGGAGACGACGCACCACTAACTGTTATCATACCTGTGAATATTCTACTAGACCGTGACAAGCCAGACTATCAAAGCAACTATCATGTAATAGGAGAGGATCTTAAGAAGTTGAGACTGCCTGTAGCAAAGGACTTCACTGTGACTCTAGGTGCTTCGGACGATCAAGGTGGTACAGGTTCACCATGGATTGAGATAAATACCGATGTAGCCAAGGCATGTTATCAGATACTAATACCTAACATTAAAGTGACACATGCACATGTAAGTCCTAAGTTCACACCTTGTTCTTCAAAGGTAGAACATGACTACATAAGTATAGGAGATGTAGTGTTCACCACTGAGGCAGACATCTACTTCGGACCTAAGTATAAGGTTAACAATAAGATATATGATGTCAATCTACAAGTCAATATACTAGCAGAGCTGGAGGAATTCTAATGAGACTGATACTACCTATAATTCTAATAGGTTGCGGCACATCTAATGACGTAGCTGTTGAAGGTGGAACAGATAATAAAGTGAGTGCAACAGTTACAGTTGAGTATGTAGCTAAGCAATGCAACGATAAGAGATTCACTGTTGAACAGAAACTAGAATGTATAAGGATGCTAACAAGTAAAGAGATAGGACTAGACCCAACATCAGCAGAAGCAATACTAGAAACGATTGAGAGTAGAGATGAACAGTAAGGAATACAAATCACATAGATGCATGAGACAATTCCTGTATGGATACAAGGAAGCTATTGAAGACATCTACATAAAGGATGATAGGATAAGAATGACAGCACCTACTCTTTATAGAGAAGCACTACAAGATCAACTTGATATCATACTCTATCTTAGTAGATTAGACTTTGATGAAGATGATGAATAGGAAAGAGGTGGGATTAAGTTCACCACTTATTGTTTAGGAATGTATGATCTTCTTTATAGATACATTATACTAAAGATAAGAGATCACTGTCAACAACTAAATGATAACACTAATGATTACAACTACTTAAATATAAGGAGCGCCGGTATGAGCTACTATAAGATAGCAGAAGTCCTCATAGATGAGGATGGTAGATACACTCTTACCTATCTAGGAGATCATGGGCCGGACTTTGCTTATGCAGCTATAACTATGGGAACTGCTGAAGGAGTTATAAGAAAACTACAAGAGCAAGTTAATAAACATGAAGAGACTTACAAGAAACTACTAAGGAGAACTGTTGATGATGCCAGACAAGCTAATAATAAAGAGACTTAAAAGAGATAAGGATGCTTTGGTAAAAGGAAATGCAGCACTTATGGAAGAAAATGCGTTGCTAGAGAAGAAGCTTGAGATGGCTTTGGAGTGTTTAGAAAGAATACGTTTAAATGATCGTGGTAAAGTTTTCGGCTCAATGATTAGAAATTACATAAAAGAAATAACCCAAATGAAAAGCGAGGTGGGTGGTGAGTGATGATAAAGTAGTGGACTTCACCAAAGCACAAGAGAAATTCACACACAAGAAACACAATGAGAAAGTGCAAGCTAAAGAGAATATAGTATCAAGAGTGAAAGCTAAAGTTGCTGAGACTTTGAACCTCATTGACATACTCAAAAGATCTAAGGCAGAATTCATAGATAGGAATCAAGACAAGTAGGAGACAGAGATGCCAGTATGTAGAGAATGTAATGTAAGTACATTCGATTTTGATTACGAAACAAGAACAAGAAAATGTAGAATATGCGGACACACAAAACAAGACACCAACTATGAGGATATGGACGATGAGAAACAAGGAAACGATTAAACTATTCAATGAAAGGTTAGGAGATGTAGTCTCCCTATACATGGAACTATTTGACAGACTTGAAGGTGAAGAGCTGACACAATTTGTTAAGACTTATGATGAAACAATCAAGAGAGTTAACGATGTGTATCAAGACACACTAGACTTAGCAGTTGAAAGGGATATCGGATGACACATGTACTAATAGTATTCACATTCACAGGATGGAAGAAGGAAGTTTATGAAGAACGAAAAGAAGGGGAAGGTTATACAGTTATGGAGAGCCAAGCTTGGTGTAGAGAGAGAGGGATTGGTCTTGATGGAGGATCAGGAAACACTGACATCAAAGAACCCACAACAGAGTGACCCAATTAGAACTATCAATAGAGTCAATAGACTCATGAAGAAACTAAAGGAACAGAGAGATGAGTAGAGAATTGGAAGAAATCCGTAAGATAAAAAACAGTTTGGATTCTATTTGGTTTATTTTATTTATACTGATTGTTGTACAATGTAACGGTGATAACGATCAAGAGAGAGAGTTAAAGAAGATAAACGACACCATAAATCGAGCAGCTTTACAGTATGAATTTGACAATATGATTAAGGAAATAAACTATGAAAGCAAGCAAGAACGATAAGACTGATAACAAAATACCACTAGAATTCCTAGAACTAGATGGCATAGCTGAGATGTGTAAGGTGTTTGCCTTTGGAGCTGAGAAGTATAGTGCAGGCAATTACTTTCTTGGGCATGAACAGACAAGACTACTAGCTGCAGCAATGCGCCACCTACTTGCATACCAAGGTGGAGAAGACTTAGATCCTGAGAGTGGACTGACACATTTAGGACATGCTCAATGCTGTCTAGCTATGTTACAGAAACAGAAAGCACTAGGCACATCTATAGATGACAGGATCACACTTGACAAAGTGAGAGGTGAAGGAGAGGCTGACGAACCTAGGCTTAAGATAGGCGAACTCTATCTAGTAGAGAGTATAGATGAATCAGGATTTGATTATGACATAAGCTCTGCAAAAGGTAAGGTATTTGAAGTTAGTGAAATTCAAGAATTATCTATTGGAGTACACTACAAGATGTCAGAGTTTGGAGAACATAAAGATCCAGACTTCTTTTGGGCAACTGAAAAACAATTAGATTACTTATACTTAGAAAAGAAGGAACTAAGAACATGAAGGACGAGAGAGGAAGAGAGTATACCATAGTAGAGAAGCTAGTTCACGGTCAGATGTTTCCTGTTAAGGTATATCCTGAAACAAAAAGACTTGACATCTCATGGCTTGATGATTTAGAATCAGAGTATTCACTTCATGGAGCGAGGGAGGAAGAGAATGAAATTGAATAACAGTCCGACTATAGAAGGCAATCCTGTTTGTCTCTTACATAAAGACAAAGATCTATCTTTCTATAGAGATAATTATGAGGTTATTTATGCAGTAAATTCAGATAACTTTGTAGTAGCTACCTTCAGTGCTTCAGGTGAAATAGATAATGATCATGTGCATTGTGCATTCTATACAACTAACCTAAGTAAGGAGAAATTCTAATGTCATTCAGTGAAAAGATATATGCACTACTCAATAAAGGATTTGAGGAGATGCAAGAGCGTAGAAGAATAGAAGAAGACCAAAAGGAACCAGCCCTTCGCGGCGGTAACAGTGGCGCTATGCTACCAGATGGTACAATTATAGGAGGTGATCCACGTATAGCAGTACTTCGCTATCTAGGTATTGAAACACCAGTAGACTTTGACTTGCAGTTACTGTTTCATGCTGGACTTCTTAATGAGGAAGCTGTTGCTGAATTGTTAGAGATGAGTGGAGCTAAGTTCAAGAGAGAAGAAGACTGCCCTGTTGAATGGATGACTAAGAATGGATCATCAGTGACAGGCAGACCAGACTTTGGAGAGCTAGAGATCGACGGTAAGAAAGGCGGTATCGAACTGAAAGCAATCCTCGGCAACTGGAGTGCAGTAAAGTACGCACACTTTGGATATGCCAAACCTAAACCTGATAACGTATGTCAAGGAGCACACTACTTCTTTAAGAGTGGAGCCGACTTCTGGGTGTTGATGTATATCAGCAGATCCCACACCTCATTTTACGTAGGTGCTGACAAGCTTAAGGACCCTAACCATCGAGCATTAAAGATGAATAAGGGTAAAGCTGTAGGTGCTAAACCTTTCATGTCCATATACGAAATGCAAAAAGGTGAGGATGGTTTCATCTACATGGACGGTAAGAAGACTGTAATTGATGAAGCTTCTATTGACAGATATTATGAATATGTGTATGATTGTATTAGGAATGAGAAAGTTCCTGTCGTCAATAGCGCCGCCGATATATACGGCAACCCAATTAAACTAAAAGAGTACAACACCTACTTCATTTATGATACACGAATAAGTAACTGGAGTGAGTGGGTTTTAGATTGTCAACAACGCGCACTGGAAAGTGCATAGGAGGAAACAAATGAGTGACGTAAATGTGTTCAAAGATCTCAGTAGTATCGACGTGAGTGATCACTTGGAATCTAAGAACGGATTGAGCTATCTATCGTGGATGGCAGCATGGGCTATAGTTAAGGACTATGATCCAATGGCAGTATACATAGTACATACTGATGAGGTAGGTAATCCATACTTTACTACAGAGGCAGGTGCTTTTGTTAGGACTACTGTTATCATCAAAGGACAGAGCTTGACTGAAGTTCTACCTGTACTGGACAATAACAATAAGCCTCAGAAGAAAGATGCTTATACTGTTAAGACTAAGTACAAGGAGATTGACGTAGCACCTCTAAACGCTTTTGATATAAACTCAGCATACAAGAGATGTCTAGTTAAGAACTTAGCTATGCATGGACTAGGTGCTCAAGTATATATTGATGGCGAAGGTCATGGTCTTGATCTTGAGAAGGGATTGTCTAAGGTAAAGGCTGTACCTAAAAAGAAAACTAAGAAAGCAGGCGGCAGCAGCTTCTAATGCTGCCTTGTTTATAACTACCATTAAGGAGGAACACTAATGGCTGAACAAAAGAAGTACGATAAAGAGTACAACATTCAAGGACTTTGGTTGCAAGAATCAAAGGCAGGCAACAAGTACCTCTCAGGTTTCAACTCTGAAACTAAGAGAGCTTACCGAGTTGTCAAGAACAAGGAAGGGGTTAGTACTCTAATCACTTCAGTAGGTGATGAGGACGGCATTCGTCTTGGTGACATGAGAGAGATCGAAACTAAGAACGGTCTTCTCAAAGTCATAGGTGATGTCTACAAGGTGAGTGAGAATCCTCGCTACCAAGAACAGATTGATGCAGGTAAGAAGGCAGCGACCCACTTACTGTACATCTTGAAGGATTTCTAACAGACCTTCACTCAGACCTCCCGCAAGGGGGGTCTTCTTTTAAGGAGATGACATGGAAACAATGACAATATACGAACACAAAGATAAAACAAATAACACAACACTAGAGGTTGTAACTAGAATGAATGGTTGTTGTCTATCTATATCTACTCCAAGTGAATGGGGTTTACAGATAGAACTAGATGAAGAAACTACTGAAGCTCTAGTCAAATTATTATTCCAAAAGGTAGTACAAAATAAGAAAGGTGCAGCATGAGTTATACTTTTAAAAGCAGTAACGATTACCAATTCACTAAAGTAGTATGTTATGAAGAGACACTACCTGAATTAAGAGAAGCATTCGATAACTTCCTTAAGGGGTGTGGTTTTAAAATTAAAGATGAAGAAGACTCTGATGATAGGATAGATGATAAACTAAACCAAGTTCGCGCAGAGGTAGCTGCACATATCTTAATGTTACAACAGTTATTATTAAACACTAGAGAGTTTCCTAGTGATCAGGATTACAAGAACCTAGTTCATAACATGAAAGAGGTATTGAAAAATGCACGACGTATTGGGATGGATGAGTAGTATAGCTTTCAGTCTCAGCGCACTACCCCAAGTCTATCTATGTTGGAAAACAAAGAAGGCTGATGGAGTAAGCAGTGGCTTGTTAGCATTATGGTTGACAGGGGAAGTCACTGGATTAGGTTATGCAATTGGTATGGACAATCCTCCACTACCTATCATAACAAACTATGTACTCAATGGAATAGGAGTGGGATACATAGCATACATAAAATGGAGAGATCAATGGAAACAATGGAACAAGTCCTCAAGAGGCACGAGTACAGAAGAAAACTCTATCACATAATAAAGAAGATCTCTATACACCTACCACCAGAAGACATCTACACATTAGTAGAAACACATCTAGATAAATACATTGAGAAGGAGGAGAGAGATGCTGGACTTTGATCAGCTATTACTTATAATAGAATGCAAAGCATATGAAGATCAGACTAAAAACTTTCCTATAGTTCTACCTGAATTCGTAATAGAAGATCTATTTGGAACAGTGGATCAGCTCAATGCAATAGGCCATCAATTACATACAAGAGAAGGTGGCATACATGAAATCATCTCATGGAAACAAGTAGAATCTATGAGAGATAGAATAGAAAAACAAGAAGAAGAAGTATTCAAAATGAAATCAGTAATCAAAGCTATAACAGAATACTTATGTAAGTTTCCTGATAAAGAAATCAATTCAACGAAACTGTTAAAGCTTATAGAGATAGCGACTAGGAGTTAGACATGGCATACAAAACTAAGAGACAAGGTAATCAAGTCAATTATGATGCTAAGATTGGAGAGATACCAGTTGAAGCAGGAGTGACAGTAACAGTTACCCAAGCAAGTGCTAACGATAAGTACTTGAACTTAACACTTAAGAATTCTTTTGGCGAGCCTATCAAGGACAGATATCTTATCAACGGACCGAGACACCACTTCCTTCTAGCCGCTGCTTATTCTAAAGAAGAGATGAAAGAAGTAGTAGACTCAGAAGATTGGACTCATATTCTTAACAAGAAGTTTACTGTTGATATCATGAAAGAGGTGGGAGCTGAGATCTTACTAGATCCTAGATCTAAATCAATACAGCTCAAAGATCCACAAGGTGAAGTGATAGCAGAGTTTGATAGCTATGAAGATGCTAGGACTTATGCTAGGAAGAATGGAATCAGACAACAGAGAAAGAAGATAACTAATCACAGGTCAGCAGAATCAACTACATCAAGTAGGCTGCCTGAATCAATGAGGTTTTAGAATGAACGTATGGAAGACATTGACACCAATAAAGAGTAGACCACTACCTTCGTTGTCATACAAGTCACCATCTTTGGAAGAGATAGAAGCTATCTTTGAGAGCTTCGATTCAAAACTATTAGCTCTTGACTTTGAAACTAATGGACTTAATTGGTTAGCACCAGACTTCAAGGCAGTAGGTATAGCTTTATCATCAATAGATGTTAGAGGTGGTATCTATATTGATATACAAGACAGTCATCCCTCAGAAGTGACTAAGATAATGGATCACTTGTGTCAGTACAAATTGATGTGTTACAACCTGACATTCGATGCAGGTGTTAGAGAACGTATACATATGGACTTAGGACTAGAGACAACACTTGGACCTAAATTCAATTATCACTGTGACGTGATGGGCTTAATCTTTCAGATGGATCAAGGATACAACTTGAACATGTCACTTAAGACAATGATGAAGGACCTTCTTGGATGGCCAGATACTAATGAGAGAGCCTTAGATCAATGGCTAATATACAATGGATACACTAAAGGATCAAGTAAGGATCCTAAACCAGACAAAGGAGAGATGTGGAGAGTACCTTTTGAAATCATGCAGAAGTATGCAGCACTAGATGCTCAAGCTACAAGAGACATATACTATGAGGTATTGGTTCCGGCTATGGAAAAGTGGCCAGACGTTTTACCATTCCATACAACAGCAACCATAGCTCTATACAAACTGATAATAGAAGCTAGGAAAGAAGGCATAACAGTAGACGTAGATAGACTAGAGAAGTGGAAAGCTCATCTTGAAAGGACAAGAGATGAAGCAGCAGAGAAATTCACTTACGAATCAGAAGCTACATCTCACATTGAAGAAGTACTTAAGAACAGAGTGGACAATAAGTTCAGACCTAAACCTAAAGTATGGTTAAAGAAGGATGGAACTATGTCATCTCATGCAAAGAGGTGGGAAGAGGATCACAAGAACAGATACGACGATCTGTTTGAAACACATCTCAATCTGAATTCAAAGCAAATGATTAGAGACATACTCTATTACAATATGCTAGGTAAAGATAAGTGGGTAGTTATACCTCACTTAAGAACTAGTACATATGTATCAGACTTGGACGATTGGACACCTTTCGATAAAAGAAAGAGGCATCAGATAACAGATCAAAGATCTAGGTGGAAGGAACGTAAGAAGGAATATCTCTGGGAACTTAGAATAGACGGTAAGTCTATTGAATTCTGGTCAGCTAAAGGTGAGATGGATTGTGATTATGCAGAACCACCTGTCAATAAAGACACAGCACCTCTTTTTGGCGAAGCCGGATCATACTACTTGACATACACTAAAGCAGTAAAAGAATTAGGATATGTGAATAAGATGCTTGAGAGAACTGAGAATGGAATTCACCATGGTCAGCTCAAAGCACACGGTACATTAAGTGATAGATGTGCAGGTACAGGAGGTGTCAACCTTCAGCAACTACCTAAGTCAGCAGGATATTTAAGATGTCTTGTACCACCTAAAGATCATGTGATTGTACAGGCAGACTTCACAGCACTAGAGCCAGTAGTAACTGCAGAGCTTTCTAAATGCCCAAGTTACAATGCTCTATATGGAGATCCAGATAAGACTAATGATGTCTACTTGTTTGTAGGTGCAGGAGTACCAGCATTTAAAAAGGACATACTAAGTCTAGGATATGATCCACTCAATCCTACTAAGGAGGCAATCAGTAAGACTAAGAAGAAGTTTAAGAACTTAAGAAACATCTGTAAAGTAGTACATCTCGCCGCTTCTTACGGCGCTGGGGTTAGTACAATACTTGCAGGACTTTTAAAGAATGGAGTTGACATAACGAGAGAAGAAGTTCAAGAGATCTATGATGGATACTGGAACACATTCAGAAGGATAAAGGAATTCGAATCAGTACTACATGACGAATGCATTAAGGGTGACGGCGTTCTTGCCGACGGTCTAGGTATGCCTATAACTATCAAACCAAAACACAAGGACACATTCAATAGAGTGATTCAAAAGACAGGACATTCTATTCTATGTAAACACCTATACTTTGTACGTCAATTGATAGAAGAGAGAGGCATTCCAATGAAAGCATACATTCCTAATTTCCACGATGAATATTTGCTAACTGTCCATAAAGACTACATAAAAGAAGCCGAGCAGATTTGTTATGACGCTGTCGACTTGACTAACGAATGGCTGGGTGGTACAATTAAACATAGATGTGATCCTGAGATCGTTGCTAATGTAGCTGAAGTTAAAGTAGAAGACTACAAAGAGGCGGAACAAGGACATGAATTTGACAAACTGATGAGAGAAAAGGAGGTGATATGAAGGACTTGCATAAGGAAATAATGGAAGTTGAAGTAGAGATATTTGACTTAGAGTTTGAGGCAATAGATGTTCTAGGAAATGAGCACACTTGTGTTTATCACAATCATCATCTTCCGTCAGAGGATAAACTACACATAGAACACTTTGAGGGTAAGGGATGGCGAACTCCTAAACATCACATTACACATGAATCTATTCACAGACTAGATGATATCCTAGTATGCTGTTCAGCCTTACATACAGAAGACAGAGAGGTTGCAATACCTATAGATAAGGTAGTCTATCTAGCAAATCCACGGAAGATAAACTTCAGGACAGGAAGATTCGTATGTCACCAAGAAGTCATAGAAGGATCTCTTTTTAAGAGGCCTACAATAAGAAACGTATATCAATTCGTAACAGAGAAGAAGGAGGATAAATGAAACAGCTAAAGAAATTGAAGCTAGACTTTGGTGATCCATACATAGATGACATGTCCAAACGGATTGTCTTCTTAGATATAGAGACATCACTAATCACAGCAAAGGTTTTCAGAACAGGAAACCAAGTGATCAATGCTAATCAACTGAAGGACTCTACAAAGATTCTGACAGTAGCATATGGATCATTGAGAGACTTGAACAACAAGGGAGTTAAGGGAGTTAAATGTCTAACAAACAGAACTTCTAAGACATTCAAGAGAGATCCACATGATGATACAGAACTTCTAAAGAAGCTATGGCCTATTCTAGATGAAGCTGATGTAGTCGTAGCACATAATGCAGCGTTTGATAAGGGCTGGCTTTTAGGACGATACTTAGAACTAGGAATGAAACTACCATCCCACTTCTTTGTATTCTGTACATACCAGAACTTAAGACCCTTCAATATGACATCTAAGAAACTAGATGAACTGAGTCAGAAACTAATAGGAACTAAGAAGTTGAGTACTGATTTCAGTTTATGGGATAGATGTTCTGATGGAGATGTCGATGCCTTCAAGGAGATGGAGGCTTATAATGTTGGTGATGTTTATGACACCCTTTATCAGGTGTGGTTAAGAACAGCCTACTACAATCCAGTCAAAGCAATAGACTTCGCTAATCCAGATTCAGACTTAATACAATGTAAAGTAGATGGTCAGTATCTAGAAGAACTCATAGGCAAATACTATACAAACAGAAATACAGGTAAGAAGTATCAGCTCTATGCTAATCCTAGATCAGGCCAGATATACAGAGACAGATACATGATCACTTCTAAAAGTGCAGGTTGTGGTTATGTAGTACCAAGGAGTTTTTAGATGAATGAATTTAGTAAGATAGTTCTCATAAACAAGGACGACATTCTCATTAAAGTCAACACCCCTAAAGTAGAAACCAAAACTAAATCAGGTATTGTTCTAGCTGATGGCACAGTTAGAGATACTGCTAAGAGAGGTAAGACTTATGAGGTAGCACAACTAGCTGACACTTATGTAGGTAATCTTAAAGTAGGGCTTATGATCGAACCTAAGGCAGATGCCAGACCTAAGGTTCCTCAGTGGCTCAAGTCTAATGCAAACTTTAGACACGCTTTGAACACTATGGGTGAAGCTTCTACTGATGATGCAGACTATCTGATAATCAATGCTAGTGCAGTCAAATGTGCTTATGAGAAGGAGTAGACATGAATGGTAAAGTAGCTAAGTTGTTGAGAGCATGTTCGCTTTCAATAACTGAACACCAAGGTAGAGCTTACTTTGTAGTCAACAAGCAGATGTTAAAGAAGCTCAAGAAGGAGTACTACAGAGTTAGTCCTACAAGAAGTCAACTAGCTCATATAGCAGCTAATAGAATTAGAATACTAAACGAAACGATTAAAGATCGAATGAATCAAATTCAAGGAGAGAAGAATGAGGGAGTTCAGGAAGGGTAAGATAAGAAGACATAAGCTTTTCTTAAGTGACGATCACCCTAATACAAACTATAAGTTCGTTTCTCTATATGAGTTTGAAGGTAAGGCTCTTGAACAAGTCGAGAGTTCTATGTCAACAAAGAACCTAAGAGGTCTACCCATGAAATCCTCACTTCTTTATATTGATGTAGATACTTTTGATGAAAACAAGATACAAAAAGTGAGAGATGCGTTGAAGGATTATGTATACGCAGAATACTTTTCAGGAAGGAAGGGTCATCACTTTCATGTACCTCATCAAGAGATTACAGATAAGAATCTAGTTCATTCTCATAAAGAGTTTATCAAGTCTCTTGGTCTAGAAGATATCGTAGATACTTCGATCTATAGAGAGAGCGGAATCATAAGAAGACCGTTCACTGTTCATGAACAGAGTGGTAAACTTAAAGAACTGATTCACGTAAATCATGAGGGGGAGCGCCTTTCGCTCCCTCTTGTGGAGCCAGTGTTCGTAGAGTCTGAGAATGAATCAGAAGGTTCAGATGCAGAACTTAAATACAAACAGAATCTACTAAGAAAAGTTAGTATGGGTGGAAGACATAGGCACTTCTATATTCTGTGGGTAACAGGACAGAGAGCTGGTATTCCTGATTGTGAAATAAGAGAAGACATAATTTGGTACAATTCTACACTACCTAATCCTAAGAAGGAGATAGAAGTAGTAGCTGAGATAAGGGGGTTCGGATGATTGATATCTTAGTAGGAATACTTCAAATATGTGCAACTCTTATGATGATGGCTGTTACCGCTTTAATTGTTTATGGAGTTTATAAAATCATAAGAGGTGGGAAATGAAGAGAGAAACAACTCTGATTGAAATCCTCTTGAAGGATGTAGAGAGATTAAGGAAAAAAGATGCAGTGTTTAAAGATCTTCTAGAAGCTATCTATACCGCACTTGATGAAGAGGAACGACATGACGCAATAGCACTTATTGAGTGGGCATTGAAGAATACACAGAATAGATTGGATGAGATATGAATGGACTAGAATTTGCAGGGATCTTAGCATCCTCACTCCTAGTAATCTACACAATAGGAGAACTTTGTTTTGGCGAAGATGGTAAAACTGAACAAGACGTATCACAAACAAGCCGCTAATGAATTGATGATAGCAATAGATCCTTCTACTGGTAAGACAGGTAATTTAGGAATAGCTATATTCTACAAAGGAGATCTGAAAGAAAGTGGTTGGATAGAAATAGACGACCCTTCTCTTCCAGACTTCAAACGTATGAGAGAGATAGCCTACCTTCTACATGAGGACTTCAAAGAATATAACTTTGATCTTCTAGTAGTAGAGTACATGCCTTCAGTTAAGGTGAGAAGAAATCTAGCAGCAATGCCTTATGTACTACAATCGTGTATAACCACATCTAATTATGGGGAAATACATTCTACTAAGTGGCAGGCTATGGCCAGATATCTTATGGATTGGGATAAAGAGAGACACAAGTCAGATGAGATGGATGCAGTCTTGATAGGACTGTGTGCTTATCTTCACTTGATGGGTTTCCCTGAGACAGCTAAACTCAAGACTGTGAAAGGTCAAGAGACAGCAGAAGAATTGATAAGAGAGTTAGGTCCTAAACACAATTGGTGGGACATTGAAGATATGAAAAGGAAATGGAAATGATTTACATATATGGATACTTACTATTCTTTTTAGTAGGATGCTTGTCAGTAAGAACCTCTGAAAAAACAAGATACTTTTTGAATATAACTTTTAAGAACAAATACTTAGGAGTGGCCGTGATGACTTTATTCTGGCCTGTTGATATCTATATCATGATTAGCAATTACTACTTTGAGAGGTTGAAATGATTAACGAATTACTTAAACACTTCCCTTATGAAACTCCAAGAAGTTCTCAGCTTGAAGCTATTAAACAGATAGCAAATAAGTGGGATGATACAGAAGTTTTCGTTATCTCGGCAGCAGTAGGTACAGGTAAGACTGCACTTGCTGTTACCCTTCAGTCATATCTGATAGCACAGAAATCTAGCTGTGCCTATCTTGTTCCTAACAATGCATTACGTAAACAAGCAATGGAAGAATTTCCATTCTTACGTACCGTTAAGAAGAAGACTGAATACTGGTTAGACAAATACAATATGACTCAAGATGAGTTTTGTAGAAAACATTATGCCTTTGGACCTAAGGGAGCACAGTACTTTAAAGACTTAGCTCACGTAAAGACTAAGAAGGTCAGGCTAGTTGCCAACTATTTCACGTACATGGCACACAAATTGTACAAAAAGAACGTAGTTATCGATGAAGCACATAAGATGTTAGAAACTCTTAGAGGACTTCACTATGATAAGCTATGGAGACATGATTACAACTACCCAGATGGGCTTGATACTGTAGGTGCTCTAGCTGCATGGTTAGAAGGACAACCGGACACCAAAGTAGTACAAAAACTGAAGAAAGAACTGGCTTCAGCAGCTCCATCTACCATAATAAACTACACTGAGAGCATGTTCAGAGGATATCCTTCGGAATGTATAGAACTTCTACCACTATCTGTTAAAGGACACAAAGAAATCTTTTGGAGAGGTGACACAGAGAAGATCTTCCTAATGTCAGCTACAATTTCACAGAAAGATGTAGAGTATCTAGGACTTGCGGACAAAAAGGTGATGTATATAGACCTTGATAGTGATATACCTAAGGAAAATAGACCAATCATGCCACTTAATGTCGGTTCCATGACCTATAAAAACCAAGATGAGTCTATACCTAAGGTAGCAGCTAAGATTTTAGAGTTATGTGAGAAGCACAGTAATGAAAAAGGATTCATTCATGCTCCATACTCAGTAGCTTACAAGCTTAGAGCACATCTTACCGGCGATAGGTTCATATTTCACACAGAGAACAACAAGAAAGAAGCACTTGAGAGATTTCTAGAGAGTGATAATGCAGTAATGATTGGTTCAGGACTGACTGAGGGACTTTCTCTAGATCACGATAAGGCGCGTTTTCAGTGTATTGCAAAGCTTCAATACCCTTCCCTGCAGGACCCTGCAATGAGGTGGATTGCACGCAATGAGAGCGAATATTATCAATGGCTGACAGGTCGTGACGTAATGCAGGCTTCAGGAAGGAATTGTAGAACTCCCGATGATTATGGTATTACTTACATTCTTGACTCAGCTTGGGAGATGTGGTATAATAAATGTAGTGACTTACTTCCAAAATGGTTTACAGAAGCAGTTATATCGGAGACTTCATGAAAGAGAATGAATTGAAAAAGATCCGAGATGAAATTGCGATTAAGGAGGAAGAAGATCGCAAACATCTCAAAGAGATCAGAGAGTATGAATTGTCAATGTATGGGGTGTCTTTTGAAGAGATTATCTACGGAGGCAATTGTTGGGAATGGAATGAAGACCTAGATGAATATGAAATCATAGTCGATATAGAGGGTGACTAAGATGGAGATTCAAAATGGAAACCAACATACAAACCCAAATAATATACACAATTCGTAATAAGAAAACAGGTGGTTATGGTAGAATTTTCTACAAAAGACCTACTCCAAGTATGGTTTATGACTACCCTCTGACTTATGATCAACTTAAATTGATACAAGAAACTTATGAAATTGTTAAGTATGAGGTACTTAATGGTGAGGTTTTAGAATTCACAAATAAGGAATTTTGGTAATGGATGCTGGAGTCATAGTAGATAGAACTCATCCTGCTACTAAGGATATAAAGGGAGCTAAACAACTTCGCTACTATTCCTTTGACATACCTGTAGGGTACGAGATCTATTGGTGCAACGTATTCACTACATGGTTTGATGATGAAGGTGTTGATGAAGTTAATAATGACTTTGCTAGTTGGGGATGGATAGGTCCAATAGGATTCTGTTCTGGATATGATACATTAGATGCGTGTCTGAAAGCACTTAAGGAGGAAGTGGAATGAAGAAGTTTAGAGTTACTAGATACAATACTATACTTGATGTATATGAAAGGTTTATAGAAGCAGAAACAGAAGAAGAGGCTATTGAAATAAGCAGAACTTGCTTGGCTTGGGAATTACTTAGGAAAGAGCTTAAAGAGGTTACTGAAGAAGCGGAGGAGGCATAGATGAAGAAGTACTGGATAGATCAAGAAGGTGGTCTGTATGAATGTGATACTAGGACAGCTCAAGACTTGAAGAAGAACCTTGGGCTTGTTCTTGTAGAGATGAACTATGAGGAATGGGTCATTCGATTGACAGGAGGAGATTAGAAAATGGGAGGAAAAGTAGTGGGAAGAATTCAATTCAAAAGAGAGCTAGTTTACACAGAGGCTTACCTTAGAACTGAAAGGACTGACATCAAGATTGGTTGGGATATAAATAGAGGTTATCACGGCCACGTAATTGCAGATCCTGAATTGTACGTAGTAGGTCAACCTGATCCACAAGAAGTAGAATTCTATCTAGATCAATTGATAGAAAACATGGGTGATGACTTTGAGGAGGCTATTCTAGCATGATGATAGGACTTAGTGGAAAGAATGAGAATTTGATGGAAGCTTTTCATAATTATCTTATAGCTCTAAGACGTGCTACAGGACATGGCAATATGATTCCTGTACCTCTAGTTCTTCCTGATATCATAGTCGAAGATCTTTTAAAAGATCATGGAGTAGATTATGCTACTGAAGAATTTAGCTATGTATGTGCAGCTTTACAACATCCTATAATATCATATTCAAAATTTAAGGAGTTAAATAGTGAGTAGATTAAAGGTAAGTGGCTCTTGTCATAAATGTAATAAGTATACAATGTATTATACTGACGACAACAGAGCTGAATTCAATGACGCAGGAGAAGCAATTCCTACATGTGGCGATTGCCAGAAGTCAAGAGGTGGGAATGATCCTACCTTTGGCGGAGGTTCCATAGTAGTCCCTTCTCTTAAAGGAAGATCTACAGATTATCGAGCTGCTTTGAAATTAGAAAAAGAAGCCTCTCAATTACCTGTTGGTTCAGAAGAAAGAAAAGAACTGAAGGATGAA
>Ga0208767_1001683_pt1 | contig 17300 bp, 28 predicted proteins | sample VirMetDEL_Mar_21_FD_184514 | JGI IMG/M metagenome (GOLD analysis project Ga0208767, IMG submission 184514) | Aqueous microbial communities from the Delaware River and Bay under freshwater to marine salinity gradient to study organic matter... | ecosystem: Environmental > Aquatic > Marine >... | reverse complement strand
ATCCGAGCCAAAAAAGAAGCTCGTCTTGGATTATCACCACTCTTAACAGGAGGTTTCAATGTGCCTCCCTTATAAGAAGCACGACCCTTTGCATTTAATCCACCTTTAGGATTCTTACCCTCTTTGCGTGTCCATGCAGGTGTCTTAGCCATGACTATCTTCCTTGCCTTCTATGTAGTCCTCTACAGTAGTTCCCGTAGAAGTAATTACTTATCCTATTAAAGAGTTTAAACAATCTAAAATGTATTTCAATCATAACGTACCTTTTTGAACTATAATGTTTGAATGAGACCACTGTCATATTAACGAACAGACTTTTTTAACCCCCCTATCTATGTCAGGTCTATGCTCACAGATATATTACCTTGGACTAAATGCATTGCTTTATCTACAGGCTTATATCCTGCCCTATCTAGTATATCCTTGGAAGCTTCTAGCTGTACGTACTCAGACTTAGCACTACTCGCTAAGTCTAGTACCTTCCTAGAAGCTATCGTAGCATTAAGACCAATACTTTCTCTTATTCTCTGTTGCATATATTCTTGGACATGAGGCAATCGCAAAGTCTTACTGGCTGTCACTCTACCAGATTCACCTTTTGCGTATCCAGACTTTGCACTGGCCTCTTTAACACTACAACCAGTTGCTACAATCGTATCAACTAGAGTCATCTGTTTATTGGTTAACTTAAGCTGTTTTAACAAGAGAATCCCCCTTACCCCCTTTTATGACACAGCCCTAAATTCGCTGTCAAGGGCTTTTTTATTCCCCTTTGATTACAATGACTTAAGGGGGTAAGTGGGGATACTGGAAAAGATGGGAAAAGAGTTTTGTTGTTGTTCCGTCATTCTAAGATTCCGTAAATCTGTTATATTATTGCTGAGTACTTCCAAGAATTAAGTTAGTCTTTTGAAGTATTTTGTAAGACCTCCTGCAGTAAAATTGAACATAAGGCTTTGGTCTATCATAGTTTTTATATGTAAAGTAAAAAAAACGTATCCACCCTTCGGGCAGACCCTCGTGTTTTTTGCTTTACATCTCTATTGTGTCACGCTTAGGCGTGACGCTATTAGTAGTATAATAACTATGCTTGACCGAGCTTATTGTTAATTTTACTACAGGAGGACAAAATGACAATTCAAAACACAAACTTAATGGAAGTACTAATCAATAACCTAACAGATACTACATCTAAGAATGACTCTAAGTTAGAGAGTAAGATGAAGTACATCTATAAATGTCATATTGGTACATTGAATAGATTAATTGCAAGCATGGAAACAGAATATGAAACTGGGTCAGCTATGTTGCTTGAGATTATTGATGACGACTACGACCTAGACGCTAAAGGTGGCTATGGTCGTGGTGCTTTTGAACGTTATACTGGCTTTGGATTCCCAAATGACTTTGATAAACTTGATACTTATCTTGGTGAGTTGAGAGTTCGTATCGATCAGATGACTGGCTACAGAGCTATTGAACAGGAAAACTTCGAGTCCAAGTGGGGTACGTTAACGTTCAAGAATGGTTCTTCTACTAACAAGCTAACTGATAAGCAGAAAGCTAAACTCAAAGAAAAGTATGCTAAGGCTTAACAGCCTTAGCAATCTCTACTCAGTAATACTGAGTAGAGATATTATATCTTTTTCTTTTTCAAAAATGGTTAAGCTAGTTCAACACGGAATAGATTGGTTTCGTGCTTCTTGAATAAAGTTGTAATAAAGTTAAACTGATGATTAATTTTTTATGAGGAGGATAAATTATGAACAAGAAATACATCAAACTACACATAAATAATACCAGTGATACTGGTTACAAATCTAAGTACTACAGGGATATGCTTGTAGAATTAGGTGCGTCATTTACATTGTTTGCTATCGTAGGATACGTACTCTATGTAGTATGGCATATATTTTAACGATTCAATATGGAGGACAATATGAATCACATGACAAAGACAGGACTAGAAAGACTAACCGCAGATCATTGGGAAGACTATGCTTTCCCAATAGAAACTGTACCGATCAAAGCTAACGTACATGATGATCCATCAGGTGACATACCAATACCTGATCGTGTTGCACTGATACGATCCGATACTAATGAGTATCTAGCAACACACTCATTGCAGTACAGACCAGTGTTACATCAAGATGTAGTGATGCCTGTAATGAATATCCTTGATCGTATATCTAAGAACTATCATGTTAATGTACGTATGCATGACAATGGTGCATTGATGGTAGCCAAGTTTACTTGCAAAGATATCTTGATAGAAGATCCATCACTCAATGATTACATTGCTTATCAGATAACATTGCGTAACTCATACAATGGTATGTGGTCAGTGATGATCAATGCGTATGGCTTGCGTATGTTCTGCATGAATGAATGTACTACACCTGATAAGATTGCTAACTTCAAACTCAAACACAATGGTATCTTCAACTATAACTTTGAGCATCTTGAACATTCAATAGATGTGTTTCGTAATAGTGAAGCCAAGTACAAAGCATGGCACAAACAAAGTGTAACAGATACTGTAGCAACAATGTTGTTTGAGAAGCTATGTTACTCAGCAAGACCAACAATAGATGGTAAGCACTACAATGCAACGCAGGTATACAACCTTGAAAGACTATGGTCGCAATACAAAAGCGAGATGGGTCATACAGTATGGAGTCTGTACAATACAGTAACACACTGGGCATCACACCCAACAGAAGTATCAAGACCAGAGAAGACAAAGGTGGAACGTAACAATGCGTTCACTAAATACTTACAACACAACAACAATATATTTATTGACACACAGGAGGTAATCAATGTCTAATCAATATTACGAACAACTATTAGAACAAACATATGAAAAAGTAGCTGATATGTCTGTCGATAAGTTCATGTCTATGTGCGAAGAATATAACATGGAAGTATCAGTAATAGATAGTTTTGCACAAGAACTAACATATAAACTAGTGGAGGCTAGAAGCGAATGATTACATACACAACAAAAGAACTCAAGCTATGCACTGAGATATCACGCATTGCATCACCAGAAAACTATCGATCAATGTTCCAACATATGATTGATGTAGCACAGCCATATGGCAATGATAACTCAGAGGTGTGGGTCAACAAGATGACTGTCAAAACCACAAAGATGTGGGAAACAATGTATGCAGATCAGCTTGACGATTCAAACGAGTTGTGGCTTGATGAACAATTACGTAAACAGTATCAAGCTGTATAAGTATTCTCTCTAACAAGCCGAAAGGTCACAGTCTTTAAACGGCCTATAGTCTATCCTGTAAGCTGACATTTAGTTCACTTGTGATGACAGATAGGTAGATATTGTTAGAGAGAAGCTGCTTGCTAGTGCAATCATTATGTCCTCCTATGCCTAATGATTGATTGCCCACTAGTAAGTAGCATAAATTAATGGGGGATAATAGGGAGGGTTATCCCCCTTTTTATGGAGATAAATATGCAAACACCTTTAGAAAAAAGAAGACAAAACTATCTTACATTCTTTAAAGATGGAGTGGCTGATGGATTAATCTATGGAGAGATAGATGAAACAAAAAGGTTTTCAACTTATTACAAACAAGGTTATGATTATGGTTTGACTTTATTTGAAGAGCAACAAAATCAACCAAACGAGGTAATCTATGAAACATGGGAGCGAGGAAATGGAAGAAAGATTTGAAGATGTAGCACCAGAGCTAGATGAACTAGATCGTGCAGGTCATGTAAAGATACAGAGCTATCATGATTTTTATCAGGCAATGTTATTCTACCCTGAAAGAACTGATAAGCTACAACCTGCAGGTATGACAGCTACGAATAGAAATTACACGTACTGATGACACCTGAACAAAGGTATCAGTACAATAAAATAATAGACACACTTATCAAACAAAGAAAAGATCAAGGCCTTACTATAGAAAAGTTAGCTATGGAAATAGGTACTGATACCAAAACTCTTGGTGATTGGGAGAGAAAAAATAAAGAGCCAAGACTATTTAACTTGCTGTGTTGGTGCGAAGCATTGCAAGTATACTTAACTGCAACACTTAATGATGGAGAGTTCTAATGAAAGAAAATATTAAACTAACAGATCATGAATGGGTAGTCGTATCAGCTACTATAAAATATGTTTTAAAATTAGTTGAGCCTGATAGTGATACTGCTAAAGAACTTAAAGATATTAGAGATAGGATAATTAATGCCTAGCAAAAGTAAAATCAAAGGTAACTACCACGAGAATTGGTTTGTAAAACTATTCACTTCATGGAAGTTACCTGTAAAAAAAGTACCACTATCAGGTAGTCTTGGTGGTGAGCATACTGGTGACATCAAGCTAGTAATCAATGGCAAAGAATATGTTGTTGAGATAAAGTATAGATCTGTTGATGGATTCCCTAATGTTTTCAAGGTGTTAGAGAATAGAGATCTTGCTATATACAAACGTAAGAATGGTGATCCTAAATGGGTTGCCATTATTCCAGACAAACTATTTAAGGAGATAATTAAATGATATGCGTAATATGCCACAAAGATATTGAGCCTGATCGTGATGATGAAGGTGAAATAGTTTGGGATCAGGGCAATAGTGCTGAACCTATTGATGCAGGTAGATGCTGCAATAAATGTAATGAAACTATTGTACTACCAACACGATTTACAGAAGTAATGTTAGGTGACAAATGAAATATTTAACTGATGCTTGGCAACCAAGCAACGATCTATGTGAGCAAATCAAGGAGGTAAATCACAATGAAGAAACTAAGTACTTTAAATACTTCAATATCCGTAACCAAGTCAGAAGAGATGACTGGAATAATGAATATAAAAAATGGTGTGCAAGATCAAAGACTCGCAGACTTAGTACTAACGCAGCAAAAAGAAATAACACCAAGCAAAGCAACAACACTAACAGTTTCTTTGCTAGAGTCCATGCTGAACTGCGTAATAAGTGAATCAGTTACAGCAGAATATGATTTCAAAAGATGGGTGCTACCACGTGGTAACATATTCAGTGGCACTATCGAAGAACAAAAAGAACAACACAGAAAAACTATTGGCTTGATGAAGAAGCTAATGGTTTGTGCTGATCAAACAACTATTGAAAACTGGATCATGGAAGTCTTGGTATGTACTACTGCACAAGCAAGACTTACTGAAGCAGACTTGGCTTTGAAGTGCAGAGTGTATGCTAGTAAAATGTCTCATATACCTGCTGATATACTTAAGGCTGCGTGTGACGAGATATGTAGAACCAGTACATTCTTTCCATCACTAGCTGAGTTTATCAAATACACAGACACATCTTACAATAGACGTGTTCAATTAGTAGATAACATACTTAGTAAAGTAGCAACTTACTCAGATAAAAATGATCATAATAAATATTTAAGTGCTTGATTTATTTAGTAAAATAGATTAGGCTGATAGCAACTAACTTAAGAACGTGGAGGTTTTAATGACAGTTAGCACAATCAATCCTACTCAATCGCCATACATTGAAGACTTTATTCGTGGCTCAGACATGATAAAAATTATGACTGGTCAATGGAATGAATTATGGAGAATCAAGAAAGGTTTGCAAGGCAGACCTGACTTATCATTTCAATTCAATGTACAACTTGGATTAGCCACAGAAGATTTCAATATCAAATGGGCTGAAGATAATTATATGCTGAAGTTTAACAAACAAGCTGCTCGACAAATGCAGTATGGTTCAATTAAATTAACAGGTACACTTGATGGTTTCTCAGGCACTAATGCTGAAGATGAGATTGAATACATTGGTATCGAGTGCAAGCATACATACTCCTACAATACTATGGATAAGATGCTTGAATATTATATGCCACAACTACAGTTCTATATATGGATTGCTAAACTAAACAAGATGGTATTCTCTGTTATCTTTGGTAATCAATGGAAAGCAGTAGAAGTATATCCATCTCAAGAATATTTAGAATTAATGCAAGAACAAATCAAATTGTTTTGGGAACACATTGTTCACAACACAGAACCTGATGATGCTAATTATAATAATGATGTACTCAGACGTAATGCATCTTCATACATTGATAGTGTACCTATCAACAAGATGACTGCACGAGATGCATCACAAAGCAATAGCTTTACAGAATATACACAACAATATTTGCAACATGAAGATGCTGCAAAAACATTTGAGGCTGCGAAGAAAGCCTTAAGAGAAGAGATCAGGCCTAATGAAAGGGAGGTATACAACGACCTGATATCAGTAAAGAGAGACAAACGTGGATCGGTACGTGTAACAAAGAAAGGGTAAGCCGATCACTACTTACCCTTTATTATCTATAACATCTGGAGGTCGACATGACAGACAATAAAACTAATATCAAGAAAGCAGTTCCAAGTAAAGAGTACAACTTGAAAACTGCTATGCTTGAATTTCAAAAGCTATCCATAAGTGCAAGTAAAGATGGTAAGAACCCACACTTTAAAAGTAACTATGCAACTTTGGAAGCTGTAATACAAGCAGTAAATCAAGGTAATCAGTTTGGTTTATTCTTTACCCAAGAAATAAAATTTATAGATTTATATGACAATAATGAAGGATTAAATCAAAGTAATTTATTTCCGATTGTACGTACTACTGTGCATCATGTAAATGATGACAATATATATGTATCTGAATGTCCAATCATACTGCAACCTGCCTCACTACAAAACCCACAAAAACTGGGAGCAGCGATAACATACTTAAAGAGATACACTTTGCAGAGTGTGTACGGATTACCATCTGAAGATGACGATGGTAACTTGGCAAGCAAGCCTTCAATAAAAACTGGAAACAGTAAATCATCACAAGGAGAACATGACGATGGATTATGATAACACAGACAGAGGTAGCCTATTCAAACCACGAGCAGATGAAAGTCTGCTTGTGCAAGGAAAGATGGATAGCAATCGTGACGAATACAGAATTGTAATTATTAAGTCTTCATTGCCTGATGGCAAGATTGCAAGAGATGTATATCAAAAGGTTGGTACTATGTACGAGAACGAAAAGACAAACGAGAAAGCACCTGACTTCTCAGGGCCAGTACAATTTAATGGTCAAGAGAAACGTAGGATAGCTGCTTGGAAAACTGTATCGAAAGATGGCAGTACTAAGTTCTTGTCTTGTCGTGTTGGTGACTCAACACCACGTACTGACGGATTCAGTAACAGTCAAACAATCGATCATCACATAGATGATGATGTAGAAATACCATTTTAATAGGAGATAACAATGATAGGTAAAGCTAGAAACACAGATCCAAGAACCTCACATGAGGCTGCACAAAGCATGGACACTAACAGACTAGAACGTATCGTACTAGATGCCATCAAAGCACATGGCAAGAATGGTGCTACACATGACGAGGTATGGGATTACTTGCACCAAAGCAAAAGTAATCCCCAATACCGAGAGGGTAGCATCACACCAAGATACAAACAACTAGAAATGAAAGGACACATCTACACAGATGGCACTACCAGAAAAGGTAGGGCAGGTCGTGGGCAACTAGTTAGGTATTTAAATGTACACAAACCAAAAGATTTTAATGCTGAAGATGTTCGTGATGCTGTTTTGTTAGAGCAAGAAGAAAAAGATTACCAAGATGGCATGGCAAATCTACATGAAGATGCTGCTTGGCACAGACACGAGCAATATTTAAAAACTGTGCAAAAAAACAAGTGATTTAAGAGCCGTACAGTAGGGGTAACGCACCCCTGCTGTATGATTGTAACCAAATAATATCTTTACGTCTGTACGTTTTGCATACGCACCACTAAACGGCCTGCCCTATTTGGCACTTGTTTATACCACCTAGAGTTAGTCATTTCGTATGCAGCTTCAAACCAATCACGTTGATCCACTGCTTTTTTCATGTTTTTAAATTTGGATAGTCTTGGTCTGCCCATATTAAACATCATGTTGGCAATGATATGTTGCACATCTACTGGTAGTACATCAAAGTCTTCGTAAAGTTTCTTACATTCATCAATGGTAACGTGTATGTCTTGTTTCAAACAATTCTCTACTCGCTCTTCAGATACAGGAGTACCCACAGGCTTTTCATATTCCTCATCCCATTCTGTAATAAGATGTCCTACTCCCATAGTAGGTAGTCCTAAGTGATCAAGATAGACTTCGTGCTTAACACCTTCGTCTTCTATGATTTCTTTTTTAAATTCCTCCATATTCATTTCGTCAATCCCTTTTGTTTTTCATATGTTCTAAGTCCACCTAAACCTAACATACCCATCAATACTGTCATCAATGATCCCATGTCAAATGTAGGTAACTCAGGTATAGCAACTCCAATATAAGCACACAAGAATATTGTTATGGGAGCTAATACAAAATGCCAACATAGTGCTACACCACAAGTCCAACCTATGAATGGCCTCCACCCTGCAACAAAGATTGACTTATGTTGTGCCTCTGCCTTGTTAATTTCAAGCTGACCTTTAGCTAGTTCTTGTGCATGGTTCTCAGCCATAGTTGCCACCTCATGTGCCAACTTATTCTTCATGTCTTTGTCTTCTATGAACTTACCAAGTAAATTACTTACTGGCCCTATCAATGCAGTTAACATTAGTTATGCTCCTTATGTTCGTGACCCATCCATATACCAAAAACACCTGTCATCACACCCATGACCACAGATACAAATGCTGATTGTGCTGCTGTTGGTGCATCTAAATCCATAAACCATTCAGCACATCTCCATGACATAACTGTACTAGCAAGCATCATACATCTTGGTAGTATCTTCCATTTAAGAAACTGCTCAACTGTAACCACTAGTACACCTTTACTTTGTCTGTATCTACAAAAGGTACGAGTTTACATATACACTCATATGTTTGTGGCTCATCACCTTTCATAAATGTTTGGTTATCTAATACATCTTTGTAATGTATACACACATTAACATTCTTAAAATATATACCACCATTAACAATACCATTTAATGTGCAAGCAAGTAGGAAAGCTGTCATATGATACCTTTCTTTTTGGCTATGATTGCTAGTACTGTAACAACACCTGATAATAAAGCAGTAATAAGTATAGCTAATACAACTTTCATTACTGTTTCTTTTATCTTTTCTTTACGTTTCTCTGCGTTAATTCTAGCTTCTCTTCTAGCTTTGCGTGCATCAGCACAGTAAGATACATAGTCATTGTACAAACCTGCTCTGCCGTATAGCTGCATAAACTCTCGGAGCTGTTCGTTCTTAACTCGAATCTCTTCCAAAGCCATAAACTCTTCTAGGTCATTGTCTTCTTTACCTAGAAAGTTAGTCCAGATACTATTCTTTTTTTTGTGTAAATCTTGTTTGAGTTGTTCTTCAGCACTAACAAACTTGGAGATTGCTGCACCTGCTGAAGATAGTTCTCGACCATTTTGAATGGTCTGTTTAATAATTGCAAAAGCACTGTTAGCGACCACTAGCATTTCAAGCATAGTGTCACCTCAGTAATAAGCCTACCATCATAACAATCATAGTACCTGCTGTACCAATCATAATATGTTCAATGCGTTTGATGCGTAAGATAGTTTCTTTCCATCTCTCAGCACAGACTGCTTCATGTGTGTCTATCTGTGCCTTTACATCACTTGCTTTAACCATTTAACTTACTCCGCTTGTGCTGCAAGATGTGCTGCATAAGCAGCCTTTACTGCATCTGTGAATACTGGTGTGCAGATTGCAGAAACATCTGCATCTTCTGCTGTAAGGTCAGCATCAGGCATAACTACATGTCTATGAAAATTACGGCTAATCTCTGTGCCATCCTCATTAATAATAGTAGCTGTTCTTACCTGTACAGAAGACCAACTACCATTGTTAATTACTTCTATCTTGTCGTTTATTGTTGTCTTAGTCAGTGCCATATTTTATCTCCTTTGGTTGGACTGTCCACGTTCAAGACGCATCAATAGTTTCTTGTAGTTTTTGTTGCTTGAGAGCTTCAATCTGCTCTTCAGTTAATCCAGATATTTCTTCATCTGTTAAAACACCATGTAAGGTATATGTACCATTTGTAATAACAAACTCTGTTCCGTCTATTCTAACTATTTCTGTCATGTTTCACCTTATGTTTGGACAACACCAAACCCTTTCCAAGTTCCTGGAGTACCAGCAGATACGCAAGTCCATCCTAAATATTCTGTTGCTAAAGGATTTCTATTATAAAACTTATCACCTAATTTCCAAGTACCTGCAGCAGGTAAATTATCAGCAAAATAAATTTGCTCCGCAGCTATAAATGGTTGATGATTCCCACCATCTTGACCCGGCAAAGTACTAGAAAGATTATACATAAATGGATTTGAATATACACAATTAAGTCCTGCGGCAGGGTTTGCTCCAAATGGTGACATTTCAAATCTAATAGAACTAAGTGATATTGTTGTGTATGTTAAGAATGAATATAAAATTGTTTGCCTTTCTAATTGTGGCCTACCCTCATTATATTCTGAAAATTGCCATGAATGATAGCCACCATCAATGTCAGTTGTACTGTTTGGTTTAAAGTTAAACGTTGGTCTAATAGCAGCTTCATCAAAATAAGATATCAAAACATTTACAGCAATCCATCTATTTGCTGAAATAGACAATCCACTTACTGTATATGTTATTGTCCCAGCTCCACTTGTTGTATAAGCTGTACCAACAGAACCTTCAATTCCTATAAATGGTGCTGTAGGTGTAGAGTTTGCATCAGAGATAACAACATCAGCTCTGCTATTAGATTTGTCCATGCTTTTGTTATAATACAAAGCAACACCCATTGCTTTAGCAGCAGTAACATAGCTTGTAGGTGAAAAAGTATTGTCAGTAGACATAACATTAAAACTGGCATCAGAATGAACTTTCATACTATTTTCATTCACATAAATATTTGCACATTTAAAAAGTATAAGATCATCAGTGGTTGTACTACCAGAATTAAAATTGTTTTCAATCACAGCACCATTGTTGAAAATAAGATTAATAAGATAATCACCACCGTTTGCTTCGAAGTAATTATTAGCAATACGCAAACCAGTGTAAGTGCCAGACATATGTATTGTATTATCATTGCTTTCAAAGTTGTTTTTCTCAATGATAATATCGTTACCTAATAATGTCATTCCATTTGTATTTTGCCCAGCTTGGTTTCCTACAAAACGTAGAATGTTTACTATTTGACTATCAAGATTTCTCCAAATATTTGTATTACGTGTAATAGTGCAGTTTGTTACTGTTACAAGACCAATACCAGTAGCACCACCGGCATTGTAAACGTCAAAGGCTGAGGTAAAACCATTAACAGCAATACGATTAAAGGTATAATCAGTATTAAATTCTGTGCCTACTTTCCAAGCAATACCTGCAGTAGGCATGTCTCCAGTTTCTAAAGTCGCAAAGTTCAAATCTTCAATACATATTGAAACTTCAGAAGACCCAGCATCTATTAACAAAGCTGCTCTATCAGTATGAACAGGCATTATAGTAGGTAAACAATCTGGTTGTGCATCAAATATTTGTGAGTATTGTTTAAATCTACCAGTGCCTACAAGTTTATAAACTCCTGGAAGTGGCACTATAGCAGCAGTTGTCTTATATGTTCCATTAGGAAAAAACAATGTTCCACCTGATCTTCGAAAAGGTGTCATTACACCACCATCACCAAGTGTGGCCAAATAATCAAGAGCAGCTTGAATTGCAGCAGTATCGTCTGCAACTCCATCTCCAACAGCACCATAATCTTTTACATTAATTATAGCACCATCAATCATACGATTATTTATTTTTGTAAGTGACATTTTTTACACCCTAAATTGAAATGAGAACCAAAAATAACAATCTGAATCTGTATTGGAAGCCGTTATTCTTGCGGTTGTATTATTCCAAAGTTCTGCATAAGTTTGACCTGACTCACCACGCATTGTAATTTGACCATTGGTAATTCCCACAAATCCATATGGAGAAAATGACCCAGCAAATTCACTTGATGGTGTAAAAGGAAATCCTCCAAATCTAACATTTCCTGAAGCTGTTGTTTCACTAATCCTCACGAAACCTTGACAATTAACAAGATTGCCAATCTTTGTGTAAGTTCCAGTTTGTTGAACGTAACTCTTATCGCCATCTGACGATGTGAAATAAAGAGTTGGAGTCCACGTACCCTCTTCATAGTCATCGAGAGCATTAGCCGCAGCAGTGTCACCGTTAAAGGTAATGCCATCAGAGGTAAATCTTGCAATTTCAGAAGTACCTATACCAACAAATATCTTAGGTATGCTTCCTCCTGTAGCACCTATTCGTGCATAGTATGGAGTAGACCTAAGACCAAAAACAACTTGACCAGCAACAGTTGTGTTACTGTTTGTAGGATTGTTTAAAAATAATGTAGGGCCAACAGTTACTTGAGCATCGGCAGCAGTTGCATCATAAGCAGTTATGTCACTTATTTTGATTTCTTGTTCTTGCGTAAATTCTTGAGCAGTATCTAGTTTTGCAATATTAGATGGTGTTGGTAATGCTGTTCCACCAACAGATAAAGTGCCATCAACATCCACATCATTGAATGTTGGATTCCTTCCAAAAATACCACCATGTTGTTTAATAGTCATTATTTACCTCACAAAGTTGCAATAACAAAAGCAAGTAATTCTTCATAACGTACACCATAAGTATTACCTGCCGTTCTTATTTGATTGCCATCATCATCAAATTCATCTTCCCATTCATCATAACAAAAAATACCATAATCATTAGGATCAAGACTTTCTGCAACAAAAGCAGCTTGTACCTCTTGTGCAATTACACCAATATGTATTCTTGCATTATCACCTTTTGCTGCAACAGCATCTCTAAATTTAAATTTTTTAATTAGACCTTTTATTGCTGTGGCCACTCTAAGTTCTGCATCACTAAGATTAGCTACTTGCTCTTTCTGTCGTTCATCAGATGTATTGATTGTTCCAGTTGCTGCATAAATAACAGACCAACGATTACCACTTGTTCCAATAGAACCTGTGTTGTCTGTTGAAGGTATAAAAGCTATATCACCTGAGTCAAATGCTGCTTTGGACACACCTCCTGCTTGGAAAAAAACATCTCTTGCTGTTGTATATGTATCTAAATATATATTGCCACTATTAGCATTAATATTAGCAACAACAGTTGCACCACCATCTTCAAATTTAATATTTGGATTACTCGAAGCCACAACAATATCTTGTGTTGTTGTTGTAACTGCTGATCCATTGTACCAAACACCACCTTTATACAAAACATTTGCATCGGCAGTACTATCAGTACCGTTATTTGCTAGAGTTATATTGCCTAAGACTAAACTGCCATTTGCAAAATCAATCGCAGTCGCATTTTCTTTTAGCTCTGTGTCTGAAGTACAGTATACAGTACCTCCATTTGCTTCGATTGCTTTTGTGCAATGCTTTATTCTAATAGGATATGCAGCTATAGCCGCACTAGCCGAAGTTGTTTTTAGAGCATCAACTAAAGCACCACCTTGAGATTGTGCTAAATTTATACTTGTGCCTGATCCAACAGTAAACCCAGCAACACTAGAAGAACCAAAACTTACTCTAACAAACTGTGCTTCACCACCAGCTACACCCTGATATAGTTCTTGAGCCGTAGTACTGCCACCTAATTGTGATCTATTTAAATAAATTTCACTAGCTCCATAACTTCTAAAAACTTTATCACCCGCACCAACAAAACCTGAGTAATCAAAAGCATAAAATCTTGAGCCACTACCTCTTAGAAAAATTAAATCATGCTCTGTTCCTGCAGTTCCAGAATATGCTAATCCAACAAATCTCCACGTCATTCTTCCACCATTTAGGCAGTTAATGAAACCCTCTCTAGCAGAACCATCCCAACCTGTGCTAGTTGCTATAATTGAAGACTTATAAATAACAACCTGATTTGCAGTTAATCCGTTTGTAAGCGTGTTGTCTATTGTGCCAATACTAGGAGCGCCTTGAGGAGAATTTATATCAAAGGTAAAAGTTAATCTATCTCCAGCAATAGCTTTTACGATATGTGCGCCATTAAAACATTCTTCTTCGCCAGAACCTTGTGCGTTTTGTATACCTATAACAGAGCCTACGACAGCATCTGCACTTAATGATGAGCCAACAGTTACAGTAATTTCATAAGTTGTTCCAGAAACAAGCGATGCAGCATATGTAGTTATTTGCTGAAAAGTAGGTGATGCTGTGCCACGTATATCAATTTCAGTACCTGATCCATCAAGATCAATATATGTATTAACAGTATGTTTGCCATCTGCTATCTCTAAATAAAAGGTTGCTTCTGGAGAAACTTTGCATCCTCTCATCCAATTAATCATTGCTTGTATATCGTCACCACTTGTAGGATCACATACAAGTTTTGCTGATTCACCTGACTTTAAATATAATGGTTGATTTGCTGTAAAAGCAGCTAAAGCGGCTGCATCTCCAGTTAAAAAATCTGATACAGACACAAACTCTTGTAGCTTGTTTTGTACTGTGCGTGTTTGCGCACCAGTTCCACCTTGATTGTAGTTTACATTAGCACTTTCGCTGTCTGCTGTATTTATGGCATTACCAATAATCACTTCTATAGATGAGTTTAATGGTGGTGCTTCTGTAAATGTAAGAGTTGTTGTGCTAATACTAAATGTTGATTTTTCTTGATACACACCATCAATATAAATTTGACAGTTATTTTTTGAACCTGCTGCCACTGTAGTAGTGTAGGCTACAGTACTGCCATCACCTATAAATGTGTTATTAGTATAGTTTGCACCAATAACAGTATTAGAAATTAATTCATTTGCAGCTACTGCCTCAATATTTCCTTCAGTATCAAACTTAAATATTTTATCTGCACGAGCAGTAGCACTTGGTAATTCTACATTTAGCACTGGATCAGAATCAGGCATCCTTATTGTTCTATTAATGCCATCATTTAAATCTGAAGCTATAGCAGTAAATCTATCTAACTCTGTATTAAGTTTAGCAACTTCAAATGCACCTGATGATGGAAAGTCAGTAACTCTTGAAAGCTCTACATCTCTTGTAATTATTACTGTTGAACCACCTGCTATACCTACAACTTCATTACCTGCTGTAGTCGTAATAGTACCTGTAGAACCACTGCCACCTGTTACTGTGTAATGTGTAGCTAATGTTTTAAGAGTACCATCAACATAGAAGTTTAAATCTGAATCATCAAAAAACTCAAAGTTTACTGTAAATGTTGTTTGGGTTATACCTGATGCAACTGTATAACTTACTCGTGGTGTATTGTCACTTAATGCTATAGTCATTAGAATCTATTCCTTAAAATTCTATTTATGTCACCCTCATCTGTATCCTGCAGCATACGACCTAATTGATTCATCTCATCACGAATAAACCATAATCGCATATAAGGCAAGTTTTTTATGAATTGTGAGGCTCCATTCATATCACCATCTACTGCAAATTTATAAGCTCCTTCTGCCAAATCATAACCTATACTTGGCCCTGCACCACCTATTCCAGTAAATGCATCAACGTAACTTTTTTCTTGTGGAAATTTTGGCTGAAGTAATCCCATAGATATATCAGGGCCACCTAAAGCTAAAGATGTCTGCATACTTGTATAAAATAAATCACTATACATTGCACCTAAACCTGATGAATCAAAAGATCTGGCCATCTTATCTTCAATGGACATTTTATCCCAAATATAACTTGTTCCTGCTAAATCATACTTAATTGACAATGACATATAACCAAGACCCATAGCTGTTATTGCTGCTATAGCTCTATTTTTTGCCTGTCCTGTTGCCATTGCTGCAGTAATTTTATTTGCAGCAGCAAAGCTATATGACCAAAATTGAAATGGCAATCCTGCTAAACCAGTTTCTATTCTGCTATATCCTCTATATCTAGCATCTTCTTTCATACCAAACTTTTTACCTATCCATGATGGTATATAAGCTACTCCGTCTGCAATAATAGGTTTGTCTGCAGGTGTACCCATAACAACAGTATTACTTACACCTGAGTTTATTGCTACTCTAAACTTATCTAATGTTTCTTGTGAAGTAGTCCATTTTTCAGTATTAGCTAAATACATACCACTATCAGACTTTTCCCAATTAGCATTAGATATTTCTATAGAGGCTTGTTTATCTATGCCATATCTTCTTAAATACATTATATCTTTAGATGTTGCTGTGCCATTTGCATCTTTAATAGCAAACTCAATTAACTCATGTTGTCTTATTATACCATCTAGTTTTTTAATAATATTAGTAATAGGAGCAAGTCCATTAAGTATATAAAATGTAGATCTTGCTTTAGTCCTAAATCCACTTTCCAATGGATTGTTAGTAAGGTCTTCAACATACTTCATATGTGCATCACCTTGAAGTATCTCCAATGCTTCTGCGGCAACACGAAGTTCTTTTCTTGTCATTCTTACTTTGCTGTCCGAAAGGATTCCATATAACCCTTTGAAAACATTCTTCATTTCGTGTTCCATAAATACTTTGGCAACATCAGGAATACTACTTATACCTGCAGAACCTAAGTAATTAAGCTGTGCTAGATCTCTTAACATATTAGCAAATCTTAAATCTAATCTTGTTGGATCTGTAAGAACACGACCAACTACTCTATCGTAAGAGTGTAAAAAGTTTTTACGTAGTTTGTTTATCTCACTTTCAGATCTACCTGCTTTAAGCATATCATCATCAAGATCATCTAAAACATCATCAATAGATCTTCCACCATACTTTTTAGAAAACTCATACTTTGGTGCAACTCTTTGTGTATATATTCTCATTACCTGTACTGGATTAGTTTCAATAAAATCAGTAACAAGTTTATTAGGAATATCTAATTCTCTGTGTCTAAAATGTTTTGATTTGCCATAACCATAAAAAGCAACACTATCATCAGTAAGATCTGTAGCTTCATTAGTAAGTTTTTTAATTACAGAATCAACTCTTTCTTGTACAGACTTAGGATTTGTAGCTCTAATAATCTCATCAGGTGTTCTTGCAGGAACTCTTTCGGTTAATCCTTTAGCATTTTTAATAGTAATTGTTGGATTAGATATGAACCAATCAGTAAGTATTTGTGCAAACTTTTCTCTGTTTTCTTTTATCTTGTCTGCTGACCAGTATCGAGGAAAAAAGAACTCTTCATTTGCAGGTAATACAGGTGTTTCTTTAGCTATTTTTAAAT
>Ga0208767_1001682_pt1 | contig 17301 bp, 7 predicted proteins | sample VirMetDEL_Mar_21_FD_184514 | JGI IMG/M metagenome (GOLD analysis project Ga0208767, IMG submission 184514) | Aqueous microbial communities from the Delaware River and Bay under freshwater to marine salinity gradient to study organic matter... | ecosystem: Environmental > Aquatic > Marine >... | reverse complement strand
CTACAATTACACAGCTAGTCAACTAATTACTACATCTTACATTATCTTAATGTTAAATAAAAAGGGGACCTCGTTTTGAGATCCCCTTTTTTGGTTACAGGAACGTTGGGTATGGTGCCCATTTTTTAGTGTTCCTTAATTATTACCATTTAACTTTGTTTGCCCAATATGCTGCGCTAAAAACTCCTTTATCTATATTCTTTTTATGTCTAGCTCTAAAAGATCTTTTACGTGCTTTATCTTTTTCAGTCTTAGGGCTTTTACCTGCACCTTTAACACCTACTTGTCCAAATCTAATAATCTTTTCTTTACCACCTTTGCAAGCTTTTACAATGTGTGATTTGCCTGATGGTCCAGATCCGTGAGATTGCTTCTTTGGTTTATTACAAGGCATTTTACTTTTATCTACTCTACCTGCCATTACTTTTTACTTTTAGGTAATGATTTTACTTTTCCATTTTCAGTACGAGCGTACCTATGTGTTTTTGTTTCCATACTTGGAATAAGTGTTCCACAGTATTTTCCTTTGCCGTATTTCCAGCATACTTTTTTACCTCTTGCCATGGTGTATTTCTTTATCTAATTGTTTTACATCTGTTTCTAACTCTTTAACTTTTAATTCTAGAGCTATTATATGACCCTCTGTCCATTGCTGCTTAAGATCATATTCTAATCGTTTAACTTCTGCAGGCGGCAACTTCTTCGCATCTTCTATATCTGATTCTAAGGTATAGTACATTCCCATTATTGTCGATGTAAAAACAACTATACTTATAATTGTTTTTAAATCTAGTTTGAACTCAGTGTTTTCTCCTATTTTCATTATTTATTCATTATATGGAAGTATTTCAACTTCTTCATATTGCATCTCACTATTTTCATTGTAAGGTAAAAATTCAACCTCATTGTCAGACATTGTGTTATCTATAACAAATTTTGCTTTTGTACTTTTATTTTTATTTCTTATTTGCCATGAGGGCCATCCTAATAGCATAGCTACTGATTGCCATGCTTCATTATTATCATCAAATGCGTGCTTTACGTTTTCAACTTTAGTATACAACCTATCTAAAGGTATATTTGTAGTTGCGGAAATTACTTTTGCCATTGATTCATAAGCTGGGTTATCTAAGCTAAATCCTTTATCAAATACTTCAGCTCTACGTTTCTTACTATCAAATGGATATGCGGCACCTTTAAATTTAGACATCTTACTTTTTATAGCTGGAGAAAAGTCTAATAGCTTTTGCCAAGCGTCTACATATTCTGGTCTATCTCTTTGTGACCTATCATACACATCCATGACTAAGTTTTTAAGAACTTGAACAGTGACACCTGCTAAACCTAAACCTCTTAAACTAGAATCTAGCATACCATTAGCAGACTTAAACAATGTTTTTTCTTCATCTGGATCTATTTCTCCATCACCCATGCCTAAAGCAAACAACCCTTGTTGCAGCGCATTAAACATTAAGTTTTGAATAAAACCATAATAAGCTATTCTAGATAGTCTAGTCCTATTACTTTGAGCTAAAGTTTTACCTTCTATCCTTCTCTTATTTGCTATATCTTGTATATCTCTTTTTTGAAGTCTCGCATACTGCATAGGAGTATTAACATACTGTAGTATCATCCTACCTAAGTCACCTGATTGTTGTCTAGATATTTTACTTGGGTCAGATGACTGTTGAGAAAGCTCAGATACTTTTCTAAACTCTTCCATAGCTTGTTTCTTAGCTTCAGCCTCAGTCTTTCCTTCGTTTTTCATAAGATCATTAATCCTATTTCTATAGAAAGTAGCACCACCAGTAGCTATAGCAAAGCTATCAGCAAATTTTGTAGGCGTATAACCTTTTTCAATAATATAACTTATAACAGCTTTAGCTTTATTCTTAGAAGTTTTAGCAGCATTAGCTATTTCAGACTCATTTATATTTAGTTTCAAACCGTTACGTCTATCTTTTAAGTAATCAGAGTTCATTAATTCTTTAAAATCAGCCCAATACTGAGGTTGATTAGCAAAAGCTTTACCCGCCTTTAATGGATTATTAAAGCTCCAGTTAACAAAGTTAGCAGCTGATATAGTTTGTAGTACAGCTGATCTCATATTTAAGAACATAACAACACCAGTAGAATTATTAATGTAATCAAGAACTTGGTTACTAAGTTTATTACCTCCTTGTATTCTATTAGTACCAGCTTTCATTCTAGACAATGCACTTTCTAATGACTCTCTATATTTTTTACCAAATACAGCTTCTAACTTATTCATGTTATCTTTAGAGAATATAAGATCTGCATTCTGCTGCCATGTTTCTAAATACTTACTGCGCTTTGTAGTGTTCAACAACTCCATTAGGTCTGTTGTTATAGTACCTGCTGCCCAGTTTTTACCTGGTTTAGAGTAACCGTCACCTTTAGTTATAGACAGTATTTGTTCAGCAAAAGCTTTAAGCTTAGCATCACCTTCTACTATGTCATTTAACTCTTTAAAATCAGACTTAGATAAACCAGGTATTTCTCTACCAGTCTTAGCCCATAAATATGTTCTTACAGCTTGCTCATTAGTAAAACCTGACTCAGTTTCTTTTCTTAAATCTTTAGGTACATCAAGTTGTTTTTTAAGCTCTTTAAAATCAGCCATTAGGTTAACTCTATCAGTAGATAAGTTTTCCATAGCTCTAGAATAAGGATCAAATAAACTTTCTTTATAAAACTTTAAATGAGCTTCTCCTTGCTTGCCTTTTCCTAAAGTAGGATATAATAACCCCATAAAATCCTCAGCTGATGGTGGTATAAAAAACTTCTGTCTTCTTGCTTTAGCACCTCTTAGCTCTGCTTTAACATCAGAGAATATTTTTTCTCTTCCAACACCTTTAGATTCTTCTAGTAATTTATTAAAGTCACCACTTAAAGTTTCACTACGCTGTATTTTAGCTTGTTGAGTTTTTGATTTAACATCTAATACCTCTAGAGCATCTCTTACAGCTTTAACATTTTGAGCAGCATCATCTGCAAAATAAAAATCATTGTAACCTTCAGCTGCTTTACCAACTAGCCAATCAGCTTTTGCTTTACCAGCTGAATTGCCTAATCCAGTTATATTTTTTAAAGGTATATTAATACCCATAGCGTCTAAAAATTGTTTAATAGCTGGAGCAGACTCAGGAGCTCTAGCAGTTAAAATAAACATATCTCTATCACCTGAAGCTTCTTTCATCTTTTTCATTACATCAAATAATGGACCTTTTTTTCCGTCAACTACTTTATTAAAATCAGAAAAATCCATTTTATATCCTTCACCTATTAATATGTCTCCACGCGCCGCAAACTCTTCTGCTGTTAGCTCTATTCTTTCCCCTGCTTTTTCTGCAAATACTTTACTATTCGTTCTAGCTATAGTATCATCAAAGTCAAAAACTCTAGCTTTTTTAACTTCTTTTTTAATTTTTCTAGCGTTAGCTAATGCTTTGTCAAATTTATTAGCTTCATCCACCAATGTCTTATTTGGCATACGCTCAGACATGTTGAATATAGGATCTTTTACTTCTGCTATATCCTTCATTGTCTTTAAAGTAGCATCTCGCTTAGCGTTTAACATATCTAGTTCAATAGCTAGCTTTTCCCTTAGTTGCTCTGGCTTAGTAAATCCTTCTTGTCTTGTAGACCATTTCTGTATTAACTCTTGTTGTTTAGCTATTATCTCTGGATTTAAAACGTCTTTTCCAAATTCTTTTTCACCTATTTTTAATGTGTCTGCTAGACTCTCAACTTCTCCAGTTTTTCTATTAAGTAAATCTATTTTATTAGGATCAAATCCAAATTCTCCATCTGCTCCTTTAATTTTATTTATTTTTTCATTAAAATATCTAGACCACACAGACCAGGCTTCGTTTATGTTTCCTGTCTCTAAAGCTTTATTCCAACTTTCCCAAAATCCTTTAGGCATACTAGATTGTAAACCTATTTGAGTTAATTTACCATCAAGTCCATGACTAATTAATATTTGAAAGTAATTTTCATTTAATAATTTTTTAGCAATATTTTTTGCTTTAGGATTGTCGCGAGCTATAGATTCTAATATAGCTTTAGTCATAAATTCACCAGCTTGATTTTGAACTAAAGCATGTTCTCCTACTCCTACACCTTTTTTCTTAGGATTTATCATTGCTTTATCAGCCCAATTTCTATGTTTACCTACAACTTGAGATGCATTTCTCCAAAAATGAGAATTTGAAGAAGAAGATCCTTTCATCATAGCTAAAAATTCTCCTAAATACTCTGGATTTTCTTTTAGCATTTTAAATGTTTTATCTATAAACAAATCTAAGCCTTCATAATTTGTATCAACCTTATCCTTCCATTTCCCACTTTGCTTACCTCCAAATGGATTAGTCTTCATAGGATCTAATCCAGGACTTCCCATTAGTAGTTTTAAAGCGTTGTATTCTTTAGTAGTTAACGGAGTTTTACCTTTTTGCTCTTTTCTAAACTCTTTTAATACTTTATTTCTAAAGTCAGTAGAAAACCACATACCTTTACCAAGCTTTGTGTTTGACCAAGTTTGACCACTTAGTATTGACTCTCCAAAATATTTACTTAAAACTTTAGAAGCAAAATCAGATAATCTTTGTTGACCAATTAGATCTCTTACGTTACCATCCGCACCAATTTCTTTAGCAATTGCTATATCCATATCTTTAGCAAAACCCTTGATCCAAGTTGCCATTCCTTGCATTTCACCTACAAAAGAACGTGGTGTAATCTTTTTTCTTATTTCTTCTCTAGCTTTTTGTATACCTTCTTCAGTTTGAGATCTTTGATAATTAGCTTTAGCTATTTGTGACTTTAATTCTTGTACAAGCTTTTTAGTGTCAGCTCCATATTGCTCTTGTAACTTAAGATCTAATTTATTACCTGTGCCTAATGATTTTTGAACATAATCAATAACTCCTTTAGCTGCTATTTTACTTCCTAAACCTTCGTATCTACCTTGTGATTTAAAAGCGTTTTGAAAAGCTTCTATATTAACTTTATTTTTAAAATCAAAATTAGGATTTATTCTTATTCTTTTTAAACCTGAAGTAATACCAGTCTTGGCTGATTTAACCCCAACAGCTTTTTTACCATACCAATTTGAAGTATACCCTTGTCCTATATCTTTCTGAATTAAACCCTCAGGCAATAAAGGTTCTTTACCACTTTTAATTCTTCTTTCCATTAAACCTGAGAAGTAAGAAGGATCTAGATTTTCAACTATGTTTTTAAAGTTATTACTTAAGTACTCAACCCTTTCTTTAGCTCTACCCATAGATTGAGATACATCAGCTTTAATCAATTTAGAATTAGCTATTTGTGCACCTAATTTACTTAAAAATGGAGATATAGTTTGATTAGGACCTGCCGGTTCATTAATATTAGGTAGTTTTTCATAGTTAATTCCTTCTGCTATTTCTTCTATATAATCATCTGCACTTTTCTCAACAAACTTACCACCAACCTTTTGCTTTATAACCTTTGGCATGCCTACTTTTGTGGCTGTAGATACTTCTTTTACTGGTTTTTTAGGTTCTGCTTTTTTATCTATAGCTCCTTCAATATCATCTTTAGTTTCTAAAGTTTCAGCAAAAGTTGTTTTACCATCACCCATTGTTTTATCTACTGAAACAGTTTTTCCAGAACCTCTTTTTTCCCCTATATTAGCGGCTGTACCTATTTTAAATTTCAATAAATTCCCACCCATATAAGCTGCTAGCGACTGCTTACCAGCTGGTAATTTAAATTGTTCAACAGGATCAAACCTCATTAAAAGTTTTGTTATCTCAGCTTGAGCCTCATAAAGGTTATCTGCTGTTTTTAAATCTTGTCTGAAGTTACTTAATATAAGCGATTCCATTTGAGGAGAATATATAAAATTATAAGCTCGTTCAAACTCTTTACTGTTTTGAAATTCTGCTTTAGTCTTATATTTTTTCCAGTTTAACTTATCTAAATCTTCTATTTTTTCTATTGGTTTACCTTCAGGAGTAACAACAGATTTTTGTACTCCACTTTTTTTAGAGGCTTCTAAAGATTTTTTCAAACTTTCTACTAATTGTCTACCAGCTAATCCTTCACCAGCCTTGCCTTCACCTGCTCTTTCAGCAAAAGCTTTTAAGTTATCATATACTTCTTTAGGACTTTCAAAGTTTAAGTCTAGACTATATCCTTTTCCTTTTTGGTTTTTCTTAAGAAAATCTCCTACTTTATCAAATAAACTGCCTTCGTATTTTAAAGCTCCGCTTGATGTTAAGTCTAAAAATATATTTAACCACTCAACAGTATTCTTATTATTTTTATAGTCTTGTACGTTTTGTCTAGTTTTTAATCTTTGCTCAATTAGTTTAAATGTTTTCTCTGGTAAAACCGCTTTAAAGTCCGCTACAAATTTATTTTTCTCTGCCTGTGTTTTACCTTCAAACATACGGTCAATAACAGGATGTCCAACTTCGTGTACACCTAGAGTAAAAAACTCTGGTGCTTTTTCAGGGTTATATTTAAGTTTACCTCCACCAATCTCAGCTTCATAACCTAAAGTTTTATCTTCTATTATTTCAAAACCTGCTTCTTTAGCTCTTTGTATAATAGGTTTAGATATTTTTTCAAACTTACCAGATTCTTTTAAAGATGTAGTATAATCTTCACTTAGTTTCTCAACAGCAGTATTACTTTTAGATACTATTTCTTCTAGTTCTGCTTTTGTTTTTTCATAAACAACATCACCAACCTTAGCTTTGTTTTTGTTTAATACGTTTATAGCTTGCTCTGCTCTTATCTGTTTTAGTCTTTCGTCAAAAAACTTAGTTCTAGCTTTACCTCTTAAACCACCTTGAGATGCTACAAGTAAATTAGCTTCCATGCTTAAGTCTTGAGCTAATTTTCTTTGATTATAAATATAAGAACTTAAAGCATTGTTATTTTGTTTAGATAGCGGATTATAAGGATCTTGTAACATAAGCTTAGTAAGCTCTAAACTTGGTGTGTTAGCTAGTCCCTCTATATTTTTAGCATTAAGTGTTTTACCATAAGCTAAATTCATAGATTCAACATATTGATCAGCCCACATTTGTTTCCCACCTTCTTGACTCTTAATAGCTTTTTTAATATCTAAATATTGCCTATGATTATTCATAGTATTAAATGCGTCGTTTATTTCCTGTAGCTTTTTATTTTTCTCTTTAGGTGATAAATTTTTATCTTTAATTATTTCGCTTCGTTTATTTTTCTTAGCAAAAGATAACTCATCAGAAGTTACTAAATATTCTCCATCTTCTCCCTTATCCATGTAGTTTTTATCTACACCTAGCGTTTTTGCTGCTTCTCTAGTAAATCTAGTTTTTTTACCTAATCTTAATAAATCCGCTTCAACAGCTCTATATGGTTCTCTTACTATATTTAACGGAGCTTTAGAATTTTTTAATGCCCATAGCATACTCCAAGTACTAACTAACTTTTCCCAGTCAGTAGCTTCTTCCATTATTTCACCAAAACCCTTATTAGTTGTTAAAAGATTTTCAGTTATTTCTCCAGCAATCATAACTCCTGTACCAACAGCAGGTTGAATAACTTGAGAAGAAATCGCTTTTGCTGTTTCAGAATTACCAATAGTAGTTATTAATCTATTTACAGTTTTATTACCTGTAGTCCATATACCTTCTGCCGCAGCAGGACTAAAGTACTTAGCAAAAGATGACATAGCACCAGCTCCTACAGCCCATGTTAAATCCATGTCTTCACTACCTACTACAGGAGCTACCAAAGAGTTTCTTGCTTGTATTGCTACTGCTTCAGTTATTATGGAAGCACTAATGTTAGTAGCTCTTCTTAACACCTTAGGTTTAGTTGCTCCTAACGCTCTTATGGTATCTCCTAACTTCTTAATTCTTTGTGGACCTATAATTTTTCTAGCTAAATAAAACTCTCCTATAACTTGAAATAAACCAGGCAATCCTTCAGCTGTCATCTCTCCAATACCAACATCCAGCATTTTGTTTTGGTCTTCACTTAAAGTAATACCAACTTGATTTTGAGCAAAATTTATAAAGTCTCTAGCTTCATCTCTTTGAGTTTGAGAACCAGTTGTAGTAATTAAATTAGCAAATCCAGTTCCTAATGTAGCTGCATTGTCCATGTTTGGTATAAACCATTCAAAAAACCCATCTCTTTCGCCTGTGTCAACGCCAGTGGTAGGATCTATATTTAATTCTATAGCTTTAGTTACTACATTATATTGATTTAATACTTCATTAAATTTTTGAGCTAAATTACTATTACCAGGTAAGTTACTAATACTAGGGTCTACAGTGTTATTTTCAACCATTCCTTTTAATATATCCATATCAACGGATAATAATAAGTCATCTTCTCTAGTAATACCAAAATAACCTTTATCTTTTGTTGTACCAAAAGAACCTTTTAACTGATCTTCTTGAATAGCATCTCCCATTTTTTGTAAAAAACCCATACCTCTACTGATAACACGTGGGTCTTGTACAACATAATCACTAAGCACTAAAAGTTTTTCTGCTAAAAGTTGTTTTTCTTTTAGCATTTGAGCTTCGTCAGTGATAGCATACATTTCTTCTGCTTCAGTTATGATCTTAGCATTGTTAGCTAAGTCAGCTTGAGTAGCATTTGCTTTGTTTATTACAGAACCATCTTCTGCAAATATTTTGTTGCTTGCGCCAATTTTACTTCTAGCATCAACTAATTCCTTGTTAAGCGTTTTAAGCTTTTCAACTTCACCATTAGCTTCAGCTATTCTAATCTCTTTATTTATATCTATAACCTTCTTTTCATCTTCACTAAATCCACTATATTCAAGTTCTCTTTGAAAGTCAATCCTTGTTTTAATAGCTTCTTTTACATCTTTTACAGTTACTTGACCAGCGTCTCTATCTACCATAGGAACAACCTCTCCATCTATCATGTAAAAATTAAGAGGATTATTCTTCTCATTTAATTTTTTATTTATAGCATCAGCAAATTTAGTTTTTGTTTTATTTTCTAATCTTAAATCTACTGTTCCTACCTCAAATTCAGTATCAATTTCTTCTAAACCTAAAGTTTGTTCTTTACCAACAGTTCTTAAAACAGCTTTATCTAAAAGCCATGTAAAAGCATCGCTAACAGGTTCTAAGACCTCGCCTACAGCTTCAAGCCCCATCATTTGAGCAGCGTAAGGTAATTTACTTACTACTTCATCTAGCTGCTTAGGTGTTAAGTTTTTTAATTCATCTTCGCTTTTAAAACCAATAAGCGCAACATCAGCATATGACATTTCCTCCTCATTTATTGCTTCTATTTCAGCTTCACTAACTAAATCTTTAGGTTTTACAAACGTTTTATTATTACTTAAATTTTTTATTCCATCTATAAAAACAGCACTTTCAATATCTTTTTGAAACCTAGTAGGTTCGTAAATATTTCCTAAATTTAACCCTTGCTGTTCTAGTATAGTGGGTGGTTTTAAAATATCTTCTTTATCTTTTGCTAGTTCAATTTCTTCTCCTGTTGCTTTTCTTGTTTTTTTCTTTTTCCATTCTTGAAATTTAAACTTTTCTCCTTGAGTAGCTTGATTAGATAAGTAATATTCACTAGCGTATTTAGGCTCCCATTCATCTGTTGGTAACTCCAATGAACCATCTTCCGATACTAAATCCGTAATTTCTAAATCCTCTCTTAGCATCGATTCTGCAGCTTGCTCTGTCAATCCCCTTGCAGGCGCAGCTTCTACAACGGGGCTTGGCTTTTCCACTTCTTCTACTTTAACTTCTTCTATTACTTCAGTTTCTCCAAATAAGTCTTCTTTAACCACATCTTTAGAAGCAACGTTGTAATGCTTAGACATGCTAGTTATATACCTTTCTAACTTAGCATCATCCTGCATGTCCGTCTTAAACGTTTCAAAATCAGGAAGACTGAAATGTTTAGCTCCGTTTTCGTAGAATTTCTTTAGTTTTTCTTCGTTCATTTAAATATATTTAACTTAATTAATAAGCTGATTCTTTTTCTGTACCTATACTTTGAGTCTGCTTTTCTATATTGTTTTCAAAGGTAGTTAATTGATCCATATTGTTTACATCAAACCATTCCGAAGCACCTTGTTTTCCTTTAATCATTACAGGATTTCCAGTATTAGATAAAACAGGTTCAAATTCACCTGTATCTTCATTTAGCCTTTTTTCTTCTTGCTCAACTATGTAGTAAGGTTTAAAATGCAAGCCTTTTTTAGGATCGCTTGGATCAACCATTTCTACTTGAAAATCAACTATATCTTTACCGTTATATGACCTGTTTTTGTACTTATCTGTAAGATATTTTTCCATATTCAATATAGACTTTTTAGAAAGTTCTTGTTGTTTTTCTTTAAGACTTACACTACTCGGCCCTTGTGAAGTTCCTTTGCTTCCAATTACAGCTTTTTCCCACTCTTTGTTAATATCTATTAACCCTGTATAATCAGCACTATTCTTATTACCTAATCCACCTTTACCTTTCTCTCCTTTTTCTTCTTCTTTAGTGTAAGATGTAACAGTGGCTTTCATTGCACTACTTCTTTGATCTTGTGGAATTAATTTATCTATAGTTCTTCTATTCCAAGCTTCGGTAAATCTTTGCTTTTGTTCTTCAGTTCCAATCCAAGCTTCACCTCCGTTTATTTCATCACCTAATAACTCCCAATAGCCAGCAGCTGTTTCTGGGTTTGTTGTTAATGATTTAAATGGGTTTTTAGTTCTAAATGCACTCTCTATAGAAGGCATATTATAATAACTTTTTTTACTAGAATAACCATCACCACTATAAGAACTTGTTATTTTACCTTTATTATCTAAGCTATCTAAAATACCAGTCATAGCTGTAGTTTGTAAATCAGATGGATCTTGAATTGTAGCTAATAGGTCTCTACCGTCTTCTAAGCTATTATTAAATTCTACCAGATTAATCCTTTGATCTCCTCTAGACAAAATTAAATTACCATACTCATCGTCTTGAAGTTTCATACCTTCTGGATTCTCCCACAGGTCTCTAATCATTAATGTAGCTGGTACATCATTGATAGTACCGTCAGATACTATAGCTCCTACACTACCTTTTTCAAACTCACCAGCCTCAATAACTCTATCTTTTAAACCATTACTTAATTGTACAAACTTAACATAGTCATCAAGTTTTTTATCTATTTGAGCTAAAGCTAGCGCGCCTTCATCAACGTTTTCACCTCTATTCATCATCTCTGTTATGTTTGAATAATCACTTATTAAACCAGAAAAATATTGATTTTGTTCTTGTGTCCATTTAGTATCAGAACTTGGATCACCAGCTCCAGTTATTTTCGCCCATTGAGTACCTTGTTTTGCTACATCTTTTAAGTTATTAGCTTTAATGGCTTCTTTATTCTTTTCTGTTGATACTCTATTTTGTTCTTTTTGACTTTGAGCTACCTTAATACCAGCTCCAATAGAGTCTATGCCAGCACTAGAACCACCTGTATATTTCCACGCCATATCTTATTTATTTTTTTATTGTTCCAGGAATACTGCCTTGATCGATAGGTAAACCGCCTAACACACTAGATATAATACCATCTTCTCCACCTAGAGATCCAGTTAAAGCTTCACCAGCCCTAGCTTGATAAGCGTAGTTTTCCATTTGTGCTCTATCAGCTTTTCGTTGTGCAAAGTATATTTTTTCATCTTCTCTAGCTTCCTGGTTTTGAAACTTAAAGATTTCACCTTCAGCTTGATATTGTTCTAACTGCTGTTGACCTTTAGCTCTTAATTGTTCATTAGCAACCTCTTGTTGTTCTATAGTTGCTGCTACACCTTGCTTGCTTTGTGCTGCTGCTCTTGCTAAAGCGGTAGCTCCACCAGCGCCAGTGCCTGTAGCTCTTAATGTGTCTAAAGTATTTGCTAAAGCTTGATCTGCTTCTTGCGCTTTCATTTGAGCAGCTTGAGTAGCTACACTTAAATTAGCATAAGGATTAGTCATGTCTTGAGCTGGATTTATTAAGTCTTGTCTATCATCCATTAAAGATTCCATAATACCTTCCTGTTCTTTTAATGTATTTTTAGCTTTTCTACCTTTTATAGCCATACTAACACCTTGAGCAAGTTCAGGTCCATTTATAGCTATTATTTGTTTTAAATCCATATTTTTAATTTTAATAAGATGACATTACATAGTTTGATGAGACAGCAAAAAGTTCTTTTGGTCCACCTGGTTGCGTAACTGTATCAGTTGAAATTTTAACGGTGGCAAAATATCCTTTAATACCACTCATTTGGTCTCCAAAGATAACCTCGCCACTTCTAGCAACACTATTATTTATTATGTTGCTTACATATCTATTTTCTTTTCTAGTGAATCCTGCATAAGCAAATGGTGGTGTAACTGCTAGTACTCCTGTGTTTGCTGGGTTATTCACTTCATAAGTTCCTTCTAAAAAGCTATATACTGTCTTTGTTGTATCTTGATTTTCTATCCAACCATTAGTAACACCAATACTATCCCACTGTCTATTAGCTTGTTCTATATCTCCTTCAAATATATCTATTTCCCAACCACTGCTACCTTCATAGTTAACTGTGTTAAAGTTTTTAGTAACAGAAGGATTAGGATTAAAAACTAAAGTTACATTTGAATCACTAGTTACGCCATAAAAGCTGTTTCTATTATCAGCTACAGAAGAATCGTAATGTCTCCAAAGCTTAGCATCGTTAAATGTATAATAAATGTTTCTTACACTACCTGCTTCTATAGGTCTATAAGTATAAAAACTAGTCCAACCTAAAACACTTTCATCAAATGAAGCTGTACTATATGTAGAATCATCATATTGATTTATAGGAGCCTTCTGTAAAGACACCATATAGTTCTCTTGATGTATATCCCAAGCGCCAACAACTCTATCTTTTTCATACATTATAAAGCTAACCTCTGTTAAACTAGCTATTGAACCTGGATTAGAATTTAAATAAACTCTTGTATAGTTATTTGTAACAGCTTCAACAGTAGAATTAAATATAACATTATTAACTACTAATGTCATGCCTTTAACTATCTCTTCGTTAGAAGCTCTAAGATCTATAAAGTAATGTACAACACCTGCTTGATCTGTTATACTACCTGTATTATCAACAACACTTGCTTTAGAATAGTTCGACTGCCAATCGTTAGATATAGTTGCTAGATTGTCTCTAAAATAATCAGACATACCATAATTAGATATCTCAGTCATACCATCTCTAGACAACCTCATAACAGATCCTCTGTAAACATCTGTAAAGTATTTTCTAAAACCATACTTAGCAAAAGACTCTGGGTTTTGACTAATACCATATTCACCTGCGTAAGGTGTAATTTGCCCTATAACAACGTTAGCTGTGGTAGTAAGTGATGAACCTTCTGCTGAGTATATAGCATCTTTATCTATTAAAGCACCATTGACTTTGTTTTCTTGAAATATAATTAAGTTAGTATTTTCAGCATATAATCTCTGTATGCTACCTTTTGATGGATCAACTGATCTAGTTATTTCCTCAGCTGTAGAAAATACATTAGTTTCATTTACATCTGTCCTAGCATTAAATATACCTGAGTATATCATAGAATTACCTAGCCTAGACTGCAAGTTAGTATTATCAACCATATAAGCTTTAACACCATAATCTGTCGATGTATTATTGTAACCACCTCTTATTCTTGCTTCTTCTATAATCCAATTTAAATTTTGATCATTAGCTGCAAAGCCAGGGAAAGTAGGATAACCAACAGGATTAGACTCTAAACCAGGAAAAATAGGATCATAGTAAGATTGACCCGCAACTGGCTTAAAATTTTGAACTGTTTTCTTTAACCAAAACGAATTAAAATATTTTACTTGTATATTAGCTGGCATAATTTATAATCACTTATTTATATTTTTTATTACTAAACCTCAAACTTAACATTAAAAGAGAATGTTAAATTATTATTGCCTATAGGATTAAAAGCTGGTGAAGGTGTTGGAAATAAAGTTCCATTTGATAATCTTTCAGCCGTAACACCTGGTCCACCACCAGGTATCATGTCATACAATGTGAATTTAAACGTGTAATTAGGTCTACCATTAACATTAAATTGATCGTCATAGTCTTTAACTTGTTGAGGGTTGAAAAATAATCTATATAAAGTTTTATTACTAGTTAGCGGAAATGGCATCATTTTAAAACTTTCATCTCTACCAATATTAACCGTGTCACCATTAAATTTTGTAAGTATACTTTCTAAATAAACAACCATTTCTTGTTCTCTATCCACTGTTCTAGCACTTCCGTTTAAAGATACAAATGATAAAAGTAATACAGTTGCATTAGGTATTTCATCTAAAATTACATTTGGTAGTTGTGTAGAATATGGTTGAGGAAGAGTAAATAATGAAGAAAACAAGTCTGTGTTCCAAGTTTTTGTCGCAAAAGCGTCATTATCTATTTTTGCTAAAGTTCTAACATTAGTACTCGCACTTGGGAATGCGGCATCTTCAAAAACAAAAGGCGTAACATTGCTTAATTCCGTTGGTCCTGGTATAGTTAAAGTATTATTTATGCCATTAGCTATACAATCTATAGTAAAAGTGTAGTTTTCTAAAGTGTTTGCTTGACTACCGTAGTAAAAAGTGTTATTTGTTTCTATAGCAAACTGAGTGTTTGGTAAAGCAACGTTAGACACTAAATTAAAATCACCACTTCTATCTTGTTGATTTCCATCCACAACTGTTAGATTACTCATGTTTATTTGAGAAAAATCGTTAGTAAGATTACCGTCTGACCTAACTAGTTCAAAATAATTAGTAACAATAGTTCCTTGTGGATCGCTTTCTTTCAAGTTAAAGTTTATATCAGTGAATCCTACAGGACCTTGATTTCCAACATCTACTTGCGTATTTAGATCTGATATCAACCCACTTGTTGAAGTTTCCCAAAATATATCAAGCAGCGATGTGGTTGGTTCAGTTTCAAATACACCTAAGTTTCTATTTGTATAAGTAGTGCTAGTATCTAAAACTGGGTTTATACCAATTAGACTATTAGTAGTTAATGTTGCTATAAATGGATTGTCATTAGCTTTATAAAACAATTGTAGTTTAGAACCTCCAACAACTGCTCTACCACCAGACGTAGACACTGGATAATACTTAGACGTTTGTGAAGTCCATTCTCCTAAATCTCTAAATGGTCTTATAGAAACCACTTCATCTCCGACTAAAGGCGAAGCAAAAGTGTGTTGAGTATTGTAAAATAATGGAGAACTATATATAGGATTTACTCTATTAAATAGCCTTACAGCACTTGAGTATATTCGATCAGTTGGACCTACCTTGTTTAGATCTCTAGGAACTTTATTTATATTGTCTCCAAATAGTACTATATTAGATGTACTGTATGGGTTAACATATGTTGGATATTCTATTAACTCAAATTCCATTTCAGAGTTTGGTTCGATAACTATACTTTCACTTAATCTTATTTCACCAGGACTTGGATCATTTATACCTATAATATATATACCAGAATCTGTTTCTCCAGAACCAAGCCAAGTCATACCTAACGATAAATCAGTTACGTCTACTAGTGTTATTTCATCTCCAGTTTGTTGATTTCCTCCTGGTGTTAATTTAAATACTTTTTTATTAGAGTTCCAGTTTATATTACCAGCTATAGCTCCAGGTACATATACATTGTAATATTCTTGCTCAGTTTGTTTTACTACAACTTTATAACTATACCAACCTAAAGGATTTTCATAACTATATAAACCAGGATAACCTTGTTCAGACATGGAAGAAGGTATAGTTTCATACATTAACAAACCTAAGCAATTTCCAGGCCAATCTCTAGCGCTAGAAGTACCATTAGCAAACTTAGCGTCAGTGTAAGGAGCATAAATAGAAGACTTTTTGTCAGTTCCAATTAATGTTTTTAAATTATCAGAAGTTATAACACCTGAACTTCTGCCATATCTATCCATTAATACTAAACCTAATTGGTAAGTTCTATTCTGCTTTAAAGTGTGGTTAGGAAATTCTTTTGATATAGAATCATTAGCTGTAGTATCTTTATCTTCAATTTTTGCGCTAAAATCTAAAGATATAGGATGCGTATGTTTATCTAAATAGTTACCATAAACTACACGATTACCTATTATTGCTTGAGAAGCTGCTCTCACAGGAGCTTTATCTGACACTCTAGTTATATCTTTTTCTGGTAAAGTTTTAAACGGTTGTGTTGAATCATATTGATAAGAATAAGTAGTACTAGAATAAGATATATTATCAACTAGAACATCTTCAATAACTCTAACCACATTTTCACCAGCATTTTTAACTAATATTTGTAACTCACTAACTTTGTAACTAGAAGATAGTTGAGATTGAAGTGATGGCATAGGTATTTGTAAGAATATCTGATCAACTCTATTTTCTACAAATTTAACTATACCTGATTCTCCAGCGTCTTGCTCGTCACCAAGTAAAAAATATCCATATTGTTCTGGCACAAAAGCTATTTGACTAAAAGGTGCCATTAAAGAGTACTCACCATCATCGTATCTAAATCTATAACTATATCTTGGAAATTCTTCTTTTAATAAATCTGGATCACCACCAAATGCTGATTGGTAATAAGGGTTTACTTTTGAAGCTGTAACAATGGCATCTTCAGGTATAGCTACGCCAAAAGTTTCTGGAGCTATGCTTACATCTGTAGTATTAGCAATAGTATCAATGCTGAGATTTGTTATAGTGTATTCAACTCCTAAGCTTGGAACACTTATTTTTCCTCCAATAGCAATATCAACTCCTATGTTTAATAATACGGGTGTTCCTAAATTATCTCCTTTTAGTTTCAATGTAGATCCACCAGCTCCAACAGCTACTGAGTTGCCCATAACAACGTTAGATGGCAGAAACTCTTCAGTTCTACTTATTAATGTGCTGTTATTTCCTGCATCAATAAATCCTATAGACTCGTATGGTGCAAATTTACATACACTAATATCATCTTCAGAGCCGTAATAAGGTGTGTTACTAGTATATGATTGTGCTAAAGCAGTGCTAACGTTTATTTTTCTAGGTTGATTACGATTATCTGTAAAATACAAAAAGTCTTCTAAATAATCTAGACCTAACATAGGGTGCGACTTAGAAAAGTTTAAATAACTACCGCCAGCTAGTATAGATGATGCTCCAGTCTGAAAACTATAATAACATATAAAACAACCAGG
>Ga0208767_1001681_pt1 | contig 17304 bp, 11 predicted proteins | sample VirMetDEL_Mar_21_FD_184514 | JGI IMG/M metagenome (GOLD analysis project Ga0208767, IMG submission 184514) | Aqueous microbial communities from the Delaware River and Bay under freshwater to marine salinity gradient to study organic matter... | ecosystem: Environmental > Aquatic > Marine >... | reverse complement strand
GAACAAGCAATGGACGACGGCTGTCTTAGTTGTGACGGATAATAAAAAAAGGGGGCTATTTTCATAGCTCCCTTTCTTGTTACAGGAATGTTTGGGTATGGTGCCCATTTTGTTATTCCTTACTGTGCGGCTATCATTATTAACTCGGCTCGTGCATAATAACTACCGCTTTTTTTAGCCCAATCCATAGCATTGTATCCTTCATCACAGTAATCTGTATAAAGCTGCGCACCTCTTAAAGAAAGTAAATACACAATATTAGCTTTATCAGCTATTACAGCATGAATTAATAATGGTTTACCATCTATTTTTTCGCTGGCATGGATTCGGTTTACTGTTAGTATTGAGTTAACTTTGTTATAGTTACCCTCATTAATAGCGCTTAACAGTTCTGTTTCAATATCATTTGAGATATTAAAAAATAACAAGAAAGATAAAATTAAGTTCATTTATAATAATTAAAGTGTTACATTATTATAATCACCTGGTTTCCTGTTATTTACACCTTTAAAATCACTTTTGCAAATGTCTTAATTTGTTGATCTTCTTCTTGAGGGTATAGCAGAATCACGCACTATAAGTTGATCAAGTACAGATTGAACATCATCTTTTGTTATGTTTAATTTTAACGCAATTCCTCCACTCCAAATCATTTTTGTTTTTTTATCTTCACCTATTATTAACACTGTTGGTACGGACTTTATTTGTTGCTTTAAAGATGGTGTTAAATCATCTAATAAAGTATATTGAACTTTAGCGTTTTTTATACCTTGTAAATCTACATTATGTTTCGTGTTCCACGAGGAATTTATATGTAATACAGTATATTGAGCGCTTGAAAAGTATCCACACATTAAAGTAAATATAATTAAAAGCTTTTTCATTTTATTTTTTATTTATAATTTCGAATAGTTTATCATCTATTTTATCTAGTTTTTCGCTATTATCTTGCACTTTTTCATCGATGTCCATAATAGTCGATCTCACTAGCTCATCTTTAAGATCATACTCTGTTCTACTTACTTCTGGTTTAGGTAATTCTTTTGCAAGATCAATATCTTTTTGCAAAGTAAAATACATAGCTGCTAAACTCACGGCGCCTGCAACTAGCATACCGATTGTTTTTAAATCTAATTGTATTTCTGTGTTTTCTGAAATTTTTTGAGCCATTTAATTTTTCATTTTTACTTTAGTAGCATTAACATCTAGTCTTGATATGTCTTTAGATTCAATAGAACCTTTACTACTATTATTGTTGTTGTTATTAGAACTGTTATTGCTAGGTACATAAATAGGTTTACTCCTATATCCGTAATAGCCTTCATTGTACCAGTTGCTATAATATCTAGGATAACTGGGATACGATACAATATTATAATAAACATTTGGTTTAATCATGTTTATGGGTAATCTCAAGGTGTCACCTTGTTCCGTTACAGCTAACACATGGGTTATCTGTATTTTAGGTTTTTTTTGTTGTATTGAGCAGCTAGTGACAAGTGCAGCTACCGCATAAAGGACAATTTTCCATAGTTTCATTATTTAATTTTTTCACAATCGTTTACAGTTTCTCCAGTTCCACTGGGTGATTTTTTTGTACCAACTTTTCTATAACCCTTCCAACAGCTAGAGTTTTTAGAGTTAGCTCCTTTAAACGCAGGTCCTTTAGATCCGCAATACTTTTTTAATAACGGTGATTTTAACATAATTATAAAATTTTCTTTCGTTTAAATATATTTTTTTTGTTTCCTAAAACATTAGATTTAAAAAATAATGGTTTTATTTTTTTCTTTTTAAATTTTTTCTTTTGTTCTTTTGTCCACTCTAATTCCCATTTAGCCCAACCTAAAGCATTAGCTACTCTCATCCACTCTTCGTTTTCAGCATCAGACGCATCTTTTAAATTTTGTAACTTTCTTATACCTCTATCAAGCGGTACATTTGTAGCAGCACTAATAACTTGGCCAGCAGCTAAATAAGCAGGGTTATCTAATGACCAACCTTTTTCCATTATTTCTTTTTTGTTCCAGTCCCATGTTCTACCCGCAGATTTTAATTTACCTATTTTAGAAGATATAGGAGGCGAAATATCTAATAATTCTATAGCAGCATCTTGAGCTTCTTTACCTTCTGCTAATTTCATTACTACATTTTTAAGTGTAGATATAGCGGCACCGTGAAAACCAACACCTCTTAATAATGAGTCAGCCATACCATTTGCTATACCTGTATATTTTTTATTTAGTTTTTCTTCATCAGGTTCTTCGTCTCCAAATGCCATAGCAAATAAAGCTTGCTGTAATGCATTAAATATAACATTTTGTATAGCTCCGTAATATAATATCTTAGATATATTAGTTTTGTCGTCCCCTCGGCGATTCTTAAGATCACTAGCGGCTTTTTGCATTAATCTAGCATATTGGGCTGGGGTATTGGCAAAAGCTAATATAATACGTCCCATTGGACCCGCTTGTTGTTGACTAATTCTATCAGGTCTACTCGACTGTTGTGACTCTTCAGCTATTTCTCTAAAATCTTGAAATGCTTGTGCTTCAGCATCTTTGTCAGATAAACCTTCTTTCTTTAAACTTTTATATCTGTTTCTATAAAAAGTAGCACCACCTGAAGCGATAGCAAAACTATCTGCTATTTGTGTAGGTAGAAAACCTAGTTTTAATATTTTACTTATAAAAGCTTTAGCTTTGTTTTTAGACTCAGCAGCGATCTCAGCAATATCAGCTTCACTAACATTTATTTTTAAACCATTACGTCTTTCAACTAAGTAATCAGAGTTCATAAGTTTAATTACATCACTCCAATATTGTGGTTGATTACCAAATGCAGCTGCTGCTTTTAACGGGTTGTTATCAGACCAGTTCACAAAGTTAACAGCTGATATAGTTTGTAACACAGCGGATCTCATATTAAAGAACATGATAGCTCCAACAGAATTATTAATCCAATCAATAAATCTACCAGTTAATGTATCACCTTTAAAACCTCTGTTACTACCAGTTTTCATACGACCAAGCATGTTTTCTAAAGCATCTCTGTAGCCTTTACCATAAGCTGCCTCAAGCTTGTTCATGTTAGTTTCACTAAATACTTCATCAACATTATTTTGCCATTGTTTTAAATACTTAGCTCTTACTACAGTGTTTAATCCAGATAATAAATCAGTTGTAATAGTACCAGCTAACCAACCATCAGTAGGTTTAGGGTAACCATTATCTTTATTTATAGCTATAAGTTCATTAGCAAATGTAACTAAGTTTTCATCTGCAGCAACATAGTCTTCTAGTATTTTTTGATCAGTCTTAGATAAACCTGGTATAGTCATACCTTGCTGTACCCACGTGTAAACTCTAACAGCATTACCTACAGTATAAGGTTCACCAGTTATTTTTTTATTTAAGTCTTTAGGACTAACACCGAGCAATTGTTTTAAAGCTTTAAAGTCATTAGCTAAAGCAACTCTAGCATTTGATATATCTATATTAGCTCTAGCAAATGGATCTAAAAAGTTTTCTTTTACCCAAGCTATAGTTTCATCACCTTGTTTTCCTTTACCAGCAAAGTACCTAGTTAAACCTACAAAGTCTTGAGCAGACGGTGGTATACCTAGTAAATTAAATTTACCTTTATCCGCACCTACAGCTCTAGCTTTAGTTTGGCCATATCTTTTTTCTGTGCCAATACCTGTAGCTCTTTCAATTATATCATTAAAATCTTTATTAAGATTTTTTGATTTACTAAATTTAATTCTAGCATCTTGAGCCTCAGTATCTAAACGCTCCATATCATTAAGAACGTTTTGATTTGTTTCTGGTTTAGAGTATTTTATATTATTAGGTAAAATATTTTTATTAAAAGTATTAATATCTTTTTGATTTTTTTCAAACTCTTTTACAGATTTTTTTCCAATTTTAGAAACTATATCTTCATACAGTGTTTTAGTAAAATCACTTTTTATACTATAAATATTTTTTGCTAATTCCAAATTTTCAGCAAATCTAAATATATTAGAATCGTTTACCTTACCTGTAGCATCGTCTATAATATTAAAATCATTTAAAAATCCCCAAATACCATTGTAAGCTTTTAAATTTTGTTTACCTTGTTTTTTCCAGTTACCTTGTAAAACTAAAACAGCTGATTCAAAAGATTGTTGACTACTCGATTTTAAATGTTCAAACTTAATTGTGCCTTCTTTAACAACACCCGGCAAAAAAACGTAACCTGCTGGAGCTAATATTCTTTCACCACTAGTACCTATAGCCGCGTTTGCTTTCTTAAGTTTAAGAATATAATCTGCTTTGCTATTAAAATCTTTACTGCCTTGTTCGCTAGAATATAACCATTCCTGCATTGTAGTATTCCACAAATCATATAACTCTAAAGAAGCTTTGCCTTGTTTATTGTTAAATGTTTCTCTAGCTATTTTTATTTGTTCTTTTAAATTATTAGATTTATATATTTTATTTAATGCTGTTTTAAATTTTGAAGCATAAGAAGTTTCTAAATTTTCCCATTTAAAGCCTTTCCATCTATCTAAAGTTTCTTTTGATAAAACACTTTTGGTTTTAGTATTTAAATTATTAATAATTCCTCGCTTAAAAGAACTTCCAACTTTTGCCATTTCAGAACCTACGATATTATAATGCCCTGCGAATAAACCTAATATTACTTTTTGATATTTATCCTTTACGTTATTAAGTATGGGTACTTGAGAAGATAAATCTTGCGCTTGATCATTAAACTCTTTAATTGCTTTCTTGTTTTCCTTAAATTTAGCATCTGATAAAGTCCAATTACCCTTTTTTAAATCTTCATTTAATTCAGAATTTTTAATAGCCTTGGTATACTGTTGTGCTCCTTTTCCTTTATCCGCTTCAGCTATAGCTGCTTTAGCAATAAAATCTTCTACTAAATCAAGCTCTTCTTTATTCATAGAGCTTCTATTTCTTTCGTATTTTTCTAAAGCTTGAAGCACCTTTATAGGTTCTTCATTTATTTCAACTTGTTTTTGAGATTTGCTAAATTTTAAATCAATAGGTCTTTTGATTGCTTCAGAAACTTTTTCAGTGGTTTGTGTTTTATCTACAAACTCTCTTTTTTCTATAACCTCCGGTTTTTGTATAGTTTCCATTGTAGCATCAAAAGCAAACTCTTCTGCTAACGCTTCGGCTAGCGCATCTTTTCTAGTACCTTTAGTCGATGTACCAACGTCTCTACCTAAAAAGTAATTAATAAATTCAGCTTTAGTAATATCTTTTTTCTTAAATATTTTCTTACCTTCTTTAGTTTTTTCTCTTTTACCAGTGTCTTCAGCAAATTGTCTAAATCTTTTGTTTATAATTTCTTGAGGTATAGCTTCGTAAATATTTTCAAAGTTATCTCTTAAAAAAGTTTCATAAGCAGCTCTCGATCCTAAAACATCTTTAGCTATAGTGGTTTTAAGTTCTGTTCTAAAACCTTTTTGTAAAGCTTTTTTAAACTGAGGTGAATCTACAGGTGGTAGTTTAGTACCAAACGTTTTTGTAACAGCATCAACAACCTTTTGTGTAGTAGCTTTATCTAACTTAATTTTTTTCCTTAAACTTTCTTTTGCTTTAGTAGGTTTTTCTGCAACTTGTTCAGTAACTTCTTCTGTTGTAGTATCTGTAACTCCTCTAGCCTCTGTTACATCTAACTTAAACTCAGTGTCTAAAACTCTATTAGAAGCTTCTATAGCTCTTGCTGGTAAAAATTTATTTATATAAGCAGCTAGTGGAACGCCTTTGCTAGCATCATATTCATTTATCAAATCTATAATACCACGCTTACCAGTCTCTATTTCATCAGTTAATAATTGTCTATCAAAACCAGGAGCTTCACTTCTTCTTTGTACAATTCTATTTGTAATAGGTTTAAACTTTTCTATTATTTCAAAAGCACCCTCTTTACCTTTTTGTTCAAATATAGTTTGAACAGCATCAGAATCAGATTTAGATTCTTTTATAATAGTTTCAATTTCTTTTTCTTGTTGCTTAGGTGTAACTAATTTACCTTCAACACCTCTAGCCGCAGCTTTAACTTGAGCTAAACTTAAATCTCCTTTTGCAATACTAGCATTATAATCTTTTACAAAGTTATATACATCTCTACCATTGTTAAATTTAATATTAACACCTAGTTTTTGTAAAGATCTTCTTATAACATCACCCATTTTAGTGAATACATTTTCACTAAATTTAATATCACCTGTAGCTATAGCATCAGAAAACAAAGTTAAAGCCTCTTCCATTTGAACATCTTTGCTTTGATCAGCATATTGTTCCATTCGTTTTTTAAACTTACTATCTTTTATTTGGCTGGCGTCTATTTTATTTAATTCATTTAACAACGCATTACCTAAGTTTACAGAAGTTTCAGGACTATCTTTTACTGTTTTATATAATATAGCATGTAAAAACTCATGAGCAGCAACGTTAACAGCCTTTTCTTGTTTAGCAACTTCTTTATTAATAACTATAGTTTGTTCTCCAGTGTTAGGGTTTTGAACTATAAAACCTTGTTGTTCAGAAGCTTTAGTAGTGTCTTGATCAGGGTTTTGTTGTTTGACAAAGTCTTCAACTTCTTTTGTTGTTTCAAAATCTTTAACTTGAACTCCTTTTATTTCTGTGGCCTTTTCTTTTATTGTTTCAGTTGATTGAGCTATTTTTTCAGCCGTGTTTCTTATATTGTATATTTCTTGATTAGCTTTATTAATATCTTTTCTTAAATTATTAATTATAAGATTTTTAGTTTCTTGAGTGTATTTATTAGAATTTATAGTTTCTTGTATTTGAGCTTCAGAATTTTGTACAATATTAAAATTTTTATTTACTTCGTTTATTTCACTTTGATTTAAAACATTTATTAATTTTTCATTTTTTTTAAATCCAACAATTAAGTCAGCTCTTAATTGATTCTGAGCGTCGTTTATTCTAGCTACATCTGTATCGCTTAAATTTTTTTGATATTTACTACTTTCTAATTCAGTTATTTGTTGAACTTTATTTTTTATATTTTCATTTTCAGTATTATTTCTAATACCTATAGCTGCCTTAATATTTCTAGCTCCAGCACCTGAAACACCACCTCCAGCCATTCCTTTCCAAAGGTTTTCTCTACCATCAGATGAAACCATGTAAGAAAAAACTTTACTACCTATATTAGAAACATCTTCTTTTTTAGCTATTAATTCGTTTAATTTACTTAAACCACCTTGCACCCACTCTGTCACACCTTCTTTCGTTCCAGATGATAAAAAACCATACAATCCTTTTTTAAAACCTATAGACTGAGCGTTTATATATTTTTGAACTCCTTTTAATCCTATTTTTTCTAATTTATAACCAATACTACCTATAAACGCTGGTATTAAAGTTTCACCTTGACCTGTTTGTAATAATTGATCTGTTGTTATACCTTGTGACTCAGCTTTCTGATCATTATAATCTTTTATACCACCAGAAATCATTTGAACTCCTAAGCCTAATCCAGCTGTTGGAGCTGCAACAGCAGCAGAAGATGCAAAACTACTTACTGCATCTAGCGTAGCAACTATACCACCTGTTAAATAATCTCCTCTTTCTTTTAATTCTTCAAAACCTATTGTTTTACCTCTTAAAGAATTTAGTCTTTCTATTTCTGCATTAGCTTCTCCAAGTCTTTTTTCAGCATCTTTACTAGGTTTCCATTCTTCTCCCGACAAATCAGTAATAGTATTAGCAACCTCTAGTTCTAACCAAGCTTTTAAGTATTTAGCTTGATCATCGAAAGCTTGAAGATCTAACAAAAAATTACCCGCACTATTTTGTAAACTTTTTAGTTTAGTTAAACCACTTGGGTCTTTAGTTAGTTTTATAAACTCTTCTTGTCTTTTTTTTCTAGCTTGTATATCAGATTTAGAAATTCTTTGAGTTTCTTCAAAAGCAGTTATTTCAGTTAACTTACCTTCGTCTTTACCAGCTAATTCAGGTTGTATTCCTTTGTCTAATAAAAATTGATTTATAGCTTGTCTTGCTGATTCGTTTTGAGCTTGTTGTTCTAGTTGTATTTCTTCTTCAGCTGTTTTAGCGGCTTCAGGGCTTTCGAAAGGAACAAAGCTTGTATCAACTTCAGGTGTTTCACTTGGACCTACTAAATCCAAAAAACCAGGATCCGAAGGTAATGCCGTATCGGATGCTATCTCTTCTCCTGCAACCGCATCCGGAACTACAGGTGTTGTCTTTACTTCTTCTATTGGTTTTTCTTGAGCAATCTCTGTAATCTCAGGATTAGCAGATAAATACTCTTGTAATGTAACACCTTTAGATCTAGCTTTTTCTTCAAGCTGATCTAATGTAAACGTCATTCCATTGTATTCAAACATAATTTAATTTATTTAATCTGGCAAATCGTTAGTATTTCCTCTTTTTCTACTTACGTCTAATAATTTTTTCTGTCTTTTACTTATTCTATCTATAACTTGATCGTAAGTTACTGCAACATTATCTTTAGTATCCCATGCTTTTCCTTTGTTTTCCGCATCTTTATAGTCTTTAATGACTTCTTTTATGTTAGCATCAAGTTCAGCTTGTTGAACCGGTGTTAAATCTCCTTCAATTCCGTTATCATTTATATAAGTAGCTTTTGTTATTGCTTTCACCTTATCTAAAGTTAATGCGTTTATAGGGACTATAGTTTCTTTAACCGCTGGATCTATTCTTTCGTCATTTTTTAAACTTTGAACATATGCACTAGCGTTTACGCCAGATTTGTTTTTCTTAGTTATATGTTTTTTAGGATCATACTGATTTTTTAAATACGAAGTAAGGTTTTCTGTATCTAATTGTTTTTCACTAACGTTAGAAGTAAGACCAGGAACTTCATTAGGAACTTCTGTGTCTAAATAATGTTTTTTATATGCTACACGAAAAATATCTTTTTCTACATCTGTAAGCGGATCGTTTAAATCAAACTGAAGACCATCTTTATCTTTTAAAGCTGCTTTTATTTCTTCTGGTAAATTGTCTTTTGTATATTTTCCCTCAAAATAAGGATTATTAACAAAGTCTTCAATGTCAAAAGTTATATTTTTAAATTGAGAGTTGTTAAACGCTATAGCACTAGTATTATCTTTATTTGTTTCTAACATTTCTTTAATGTCTGCATCCATTACAACATTAAACTCAGTGTCAAATATTATACCATTTTCACCGTATTTATTCACTTGCCTAACTGTTGTATATTGAACAGTACCATTAGCGGCAACCTGTTTATCAATAATTTTTCCTTCATCTAAATAAGAAGGTTTTATACCACCTTTATATTCGCCATTATCATTAGTAGGAAAAACAGTTGCTATTTCAGTTTTAGATGTTTTATTAATTTTTGATTGATTTGGAATAGTTATAACTAATTCGTCCAAATCAGTACCTATTCTTTGTAATTTTTCTGCATCAAAAGTTTGAATCAAATTATCATTTTCATCATAAACATCCCATACTAATTTTTTTACGTTACCATCAACAAATCTTGGTTGTCTTTTGCCTGGTAATTTTTGGGCAAATATACTTAAACCTTTAAACACATTTGAATCCATACCAGTATATAAACCACCTTGTTTATCTGCATTCATTATTTTATCATCCATACCATCAACGTAGCTAGCAACGTTTGCAATAGAGTTTTCTAAACCAGCTACACTGGCATATATTTCGTCTCTTCTAATTCTATCAGCAGATGGATTTTCACTAGTGCCAAACTCAATAGAGTTAGATAAATCTTCGAATTCTTTTATTAAAGGATTATAAATTTCAGCCCAATCAGTATCTTTATATTTGTCATCAGTTATATTTAAAGTTCTTCTTAAGTTAGAAACTTCTTTATTAATACTTTTTATAGTTTTTTTATTTTCCTCTTCTTTTTTTTCGTTTTCTTTTCTTCTTTTTTCAGCAGCTTGAGCATAAGACTGTGCTACACCAGCAAAAGAACCAGCAATTGTTTGTTGCAAGTTTTGAAAAGATTTAGCTGTAGTTGTGTCTACGTATTGCTGTGGATTTCTATAACTCATATTTATATTTTTTAACCTCCTGGATGGTATTTAAAATTCCTATTAGTATTAGTGGGACCTCTCCCTGTTAGTTTCCCGCGTTCATTGTTCCATAAGCGCTCATATAACTACCAGCTATTGACGTTAAACCACCTATAGCACCTGTAATAGCAGATGTTCTATCCGACTGAGCTTGTGCTTCTCTAGCTTGTGCACCTGATATTTGAGCAGAAACTCTATCAAGTTTACCAGCTTCTCTGTTTTCTTGAGCATTAAACATAAATGCTTTACCTTGAGCTTGTGCTCCTTGAACTCTAGCACCTTCTGACAAAGCAATACCTTGCATTCTCTGAGCTTCAGCAGTTTTCATTTGCTGCAGTTGCTGCTCGCCTTGTGCTCTAGCTTTTTCATTAGCAGCTTCTTGTTGCTCAATACTAGCTGCAACACCTTTTTTACTTTGTAAAGCAGCTTGAGCTAAAGCTGTAGCACCACCAGCGCTAGCACCCGTAGCTCTTAATGTGTCTAGTGTATTGGCTAAAGCAATATCAGTTTGTTCCATTTGTATTTCAGCAGCCTGTGTAGCAACACCTAAACTAGTAAAAGGATTAGACATACCTCCACTCAGATCTGAAGCTAAATTACTTAGATTTTTAGTATCTGAATAAGGGTTTATAAGAGTTTGTCTACTGTTTTCTAAACTAGTAAGCTTTGCGCTTAATTTTCTTTTTTCTCTAGCCGCAGCTCTTGCTCTTTTTTTAGCAGAACTAGCACCGAATATTCCTGTAATTGCGCTACCTACACCGGATATTATTCCGACTGTTACCATGCTCATAAGCTATTGTTTTAGTTGTTTATATTTTTCATATGCGTTGTACGATTTACATGTAAGCATATTTTCTAATTGTTCTATGTCTGTTATATTTTCTGGATTAGGATGTATATTTATAAAAACTGAATCCTGCACAGCATGTATAACTCTTTTGGCTCCAGCAGGAGCATTAACATAACAGGGGGCTATGTATTGATTAGTGCCCTGATCAGTTGCTACTATTAATTCACCTTGCATTAAAAACCAAGTATGACTATATTTATGTAATTTTCCTATTACAACACCATCTTTTTTCATTAACATTTCCCTTATATAAACACCTTCTGAAAATGAGTGTTTTAATGGAAAATGTTCTGTATTTCCTTTTACTATATTAGGATTATTATTATTTAATAATTCATTTTCTAGTTTTTCTATTTTTTCTCTAGTTAGCTTTACTAGTGTATTTTTCATTTAATTTAATTTAATTTAATATGATGATTCTACTACGTCTGATGACACAGAGAATAATTCTTTTTTAATTGCTGATGTATCAAATTGTGTTATAGCTGATATACTCATTTTTACAGTTGAATAAAAACCTTTTATACCAGACATGTCTGCACCATATAATATTTCACCATTAACAGCAGGTGAATTATTTATAAGATTTGCAAAGTATTTATCTTCTTTTTTCTTAAACGTGTTAGACCATATCTGTGTTTCTAAGCTAGCTAAATTATCTTGAAATACATATTTACCTATTGGTAAGGTTTTATCACTAGAGCTAGCTACCATGCTCTCTAATTCCCAGCCTGGTCCTCCTTCGTAGTTAATTGTTTTAAAGTTTTTAACTACAGATGGGTTAGAGTTTAAAACTACAGTAACATCAGATGGATAAGTTACTCCATAAAACCTAGCGTAAGGTCCTAAATAATGTTGATAAAGTTTACCACTATTAAATGTATAAAACACATTGCTTAAACTAAAAGAATAATTAGGTTTGTAACTAGAAAAAGTGGTCCAACCTAAAACACCTTCATCAAAGGTTATTGTATTGTAATTAGAATCGTTTTGTATAGATAAAACATAATCTTTAGAATGAGAGTTCCAACCTCCTACAATTTTAGTAGCATTAGCTAGTTCATCTCTAAAAAAGTCATGCATACCATAAGATGATATTTCAGTAATACCATCTGCTGACAACCTTAGTACACAACCTCGTTTTTTATCTGTAAAGTATTTTCTATAACCATACACAGCAAATGACTCTGGATCTGTGCTTATACCATATTCACCTGCATAAGCTACTATTTGACCTATAACTAAACTACTAGATGTTACACTACCACCACCTTCTGCTGAATATATAGCATCCTTATCTATTAAAGCTCTACTAACTTTATCTTCTTGAAATATAATTAAGTTTGTGTCTTCTGCGTATAGTTTTTGTATAGAACCATTAACAGGATCTGCGGATTTAGTTATGTCTTCACCAACAGAAAATTGATTTGTATTGTTTACACCAGTTCTAGAGTTAAATATACCAGAGTATATTAACGAACTAATTCTATGTTGTTGTTTAAATGTATCTTCTACTATGTAGGCTTTAACACCAAAGTCAACAGATGTGTTGTTATAACCACCTCGTATTCTAGCTTCTTCTATATACCAGTCATTAGCATCTACAGCTTCGAAAGCTTCAGGTATGTAAGCGTCAGCAGCTCTTCCTGTGAAAGCTATAACATTATTATTAGCCACCGGCTGTGCTGAATCAATTGTTATATCTTGATTATTAGCAGCTACAGATAACACGGTTACAACAGGATTTCCTGGAAACGGCGATGTTGTGTCAGTAACTATTTGACCAGCACCTACGTTTATATTAGGCGCTTTCAAAGTAATAGTAGTACCAGTACTAGCATCAGCAGTGCCAGTAGTGTCTTTAACCTCTACAATACTGTTGATTTTTTTCAACCAGAATGTGCTAAAATAATTTACTTCTAATGTAGCTGCCATAATTTATTATCACTCATTTTTTAATATTATTACTAGTAAGGGAATTCCATTTGTAAAGGTGTACAGGTACCACTAAGGGGTGGAGATGCTGTGTTTCCACAGTTTCTAATATAACACTGAGACCAAGGGTTTGGTTTATAAACTTTACCGTCTGCTGTGGTAAATCTAGTTGAAAAACTATATCTATAACTAGAAGGATCATCAAATGGAGAACTACCTTGTGTTTTAAAAGCTAAATAACCACTTATTCCATTACCAGCATCAGCAAAAGCATATGGCGTTGATAATGTAGATGAATTAAAAAACTGAGGAACATATTGACCATAGGGTACGTTTGACCAAGCTGGTGAAGTTCCATAAGAACAATTATAATCTGACCCAGGACTTGTACTCATACCATACTCGTAACTTGTTCTGGCTACACCACCAGTTATGTTTGTGCCATCTTCTATAACACAAGTACTATAATTTAAATCGTTAGAGTTAACCCAACATGTTAAAGCTTGGCTTTGCTGATTAGCTGTACTACTTTTTGCATTTATAGCTGCAATACAATATTCACCCGTTTGTCCAAAACCTAATATTATTTGATTATAAAAATTATCAAAACTACCGGTATTAGAAGTATCAAGAGCAACTGATATTGGTGCGCCGGATGGATTTATGCTTTCATTGTTTAAATCCGTAATATGAGCCCAAGCTGAGCTACTACTTGATCTATGCCAAACTTTCCAAGAAACAGCACCTTGTAATCCGGCTTGTGGAGGATTGTTAGCCCACACCATTCCAGAATTTAATGAGAATACTATTTGACCTTGTGTTAACGCACCTGAACCTAATCTAAATAATGTGTTAGTAATAGAAGTAGCAGCGCTAGGTGTTATTGGTATATCTGAATTAACAGTGCCACTAGTATATCCAGGTTGTAAAGCTGCAGCAGAAAGATACCAAACACCTGTAACTGTTCCGCCATTGTAATCTGTAATAAGCGCTGCTTGAGAACCTACTGGTTGACCTGTGTCTATTGGACCAGTTACACAGGGTGTAGACTTTATTTCGTTATTTGCAGGCTCAGGTCCTATAAATATGTTTTGAGTTGCGGTGGCTGATAAAGAACCGTCTGCAACATCTCCATTAGCATCTTCTATTTTTAACACTATAGCGTGTTGTCCATTAGGTGTGTTATTAGCTCTTTGTGTTAACTGACCGATTGTAGGATCTAATATTTCAAAAGAAGGTTGACCATCTAATCCAGTTGGATTTCCAGATAAAATAGACCATTTTAATTGTTCAACTCTTTCAGTTCCAACATAAGAAGAACCATTAACAGCGCTAATATCTTGATTTGGCAAAACAGTTTCGTCTACAGTTGCTATTATATTAGGTAATGGGCTATTTACAAAAGAAGGTGCTGCGTTACTTAAAGCTCCATTTACTATTATTGTATTAACTTCGCCAGGTGCCAATGAAGACGACGAGTCTACAGTAACTGTAATACTAAATTGATATACATCTTGTGTTATACTATCATCTAAATAAACAAAATTACCAACAGTTTTCAATCTATACGCTTTATATGTTGGGCTAGCCGCGTTAGTATCTTGTTCTAATGTAAAGTAATTATTTGCAACAGCATCTTCTCTAACCGATATAACACTCATTGTTGCTGTTGTAGGATAAGCTGCGTCAAACTGTGTTCCTTCATTTGATATTGGATAAAACCAATCTGTTATTGGATCCCCTGAAGCTTTGCTTTCAGGTTGTGAATAATTTAAAGCTGTGAAAGCGCTTGGCCCATCATAACCAGTTAAAACATCTGCGTTTAAATCTGATATTAAACCAACAGTTCCAGTTTCCCAGAATATATCTAATAAAGATTCTTGTGGATCTGTTTCATATATAGCTAACACAGGAAAGTCTGCGTTACCAGCTTGAGTATCTTGTTGACCTATTGCTTGTCTATTTGTAGAAATTCTTATTAAAGAAGGATCTGTTTCGTTTTGATATATACTAGGATGTTGACTCAATGTTCCACCACCAGCTAAAACAGATTCTTCTCCTACAGCATCCACACTGTGGTAAGGATTACTTGTTCCAGGAAAGTATTGAGCATTGAAAGGTGTGGTTGCAAAATCAACATTAGTAACTCTACCCGAAAGTAAAACACTACTTCTGTATTGTTTTTGATTTGGTCCAACCTCTGATAAATCTCTAGGTATTTTATTTATATTGTCTCCAAATAACGTAGAAAAAGCCGTTTGATTAACTTCATCACCAAAATATTCAGTATGACCAAAGTAACCATTTACTATACCAGGAAGATACGCGTTATAATACTCTTGCTCTGTTTGTTTTACAACTATTTTATAAGAATACCAACCAACTGGATTTAACGTGTAAGCAAAGTTTAAATCAGCTGATGTTCCTGATAAAGTTGTGTCATTTAAATAACTAGAATTTACTCTTCCGTTAGTTGTTATTATATAATCAGGCGCGCTAGTGCTATTTACGTTTGTAACTTTTACATAATCTATGTATTCTCCTCTTAAATAATCACCTTCAACCGGAATAGTTATGTTCTGTGGATATGCTGTGCTATCTAAAGTAAACGTATATAAAGTATCTGTTATTGTTGCAACAGGTGTTTGTTTTACTGCAAAACCGTTATCACTTGTTGCTATAGCGTAAAGACCTGGTTCACCTGTGCTAAAATTAGGTAAACTATTTGTTCCAGACAATATACCTTGCGTAACACTAAGTTGTAAAGTATTACCAAACCAAGCTTTCATATTAGAAGTGCTTGTGTTATATGAATTAAATATAGTAGATCCTAAAAAATTATTAGCAGCGTTAGAGCTAACCGGCGAAAGTATTACTGGCGATTGTCTACCATACTTATCTGAAAGTATGAAACCAACTTGGTAATTTCTATTTTGTTTTAAAGAATTATTGGGATATTCTATCCAACTTGTTCCATTAGAAATAGAACCTTTGTCTATCACTTTAACATCATAATTTATAACGTCAGGAGCAGAATGCGTGTCTCTAAAATTACCATACATTATTCTGTTACCTGCAGTTTCTTGTGCTAAAGCTCTAACAGGAACTTTATCATAAACTCTTATAGTTTGGTCGGATGGTAGCGTTTTATAAGGTTTTCTAGATTGGTATTCGTAAGTATATATATTGTTTACAGAATCATTGCTTATATCACTAACAGGTACAGTTTCTAAAACTTTAACGCTTGTTTGATCTGATTCTTTATATAGTATGTCTAATGATTTTATTTTAAAATCAGAAAAAAGTTTAGATCCTTTACAAGGTAGCGTTACAAGAAGTTCAATATTGTTAACACTGTTTTCCATCCAAGCGACAATAGTGCTTCTAAAAGCATTATCTTCATCTTCGTTTTTAAAATAACCTTTTTGCTTAGGTATATAAGCTATTTGTGTAAATGGTGCAAATATAGAGTATTCACCGTCATCAAATCTATATCTATAGCTAAATCTAACATATCTACCCTCTAAATAATCAGGATCACCAGGCCAATTAGGATCACTAGATTTATTTGTCATAGTTGATATTAAAAACGTAAAAATATCTCCAGCCAAAGGAATTGTAATAGCTTTTGACAATGTAACTGTTGTTTTTCCAGCCGCAGTTGTAGCTGTTATTACTGTAACAAAATCAGCTGGAGCTACTTTAACAACGCCAGATGAACTTGTGCTAACAGCCGTCATGCCTGTTAAAATACCTGTGTTTTCATTAACCACAAAAGTTGTTGTTGTTGGAGCAGGACTAGCCTCTACTATTCCAGTGGTTTTTTTAAGTAAAGAAATAGGTAAATAAGGATTATATTTTGCTACAGACAATTGAACTTCGTCTGTATAATAACCAGAAGGTTGGTTTATATTAACTTTTCTAGGTTGATTTCTATTATCAGTAAAAAATAATAAATTTTCAATTAAACTAGCCTGAACTGGATTTGTTGTAGAAAAATTTAAAAATACACCGTCAGCTATAACTTGAGCTGTAGCGGGATTTTTAGGTGACCAAGAATATATTATACATCTTTTACCAGATGGTGCATACGTAGGTGTAACATTAGGATTTGAATCTGTATAGTTAGTTGCAAAAACAAATATAGTCTGAGTGTATTCATCAGTTAAATAACCTATAGTCTGTATATCACTAGGTAAGGCTGGTGTTATAGTAAAAGTTTTTTCAGTATTACCTAAAATAGTTTCTAAAGCACCTATATCGTCATCTTCTGACTTTCCTACAGATATGTTCTGCGCATCTCTATATTCACCATTAGGTATTAATCTATCATCCAAGTCTTTATTCATCTTGGATCTTAGAAAACTATTTTTAATTTCAGCCATGTTTAATATTTAAGCCATTTAGATTTACCTCT
>Ga0208767_1001671_pt1 | contig 17348 bp, 18 predicted proteins | sample VirMetDEL_Mar_21_FD_184514 | JGI IMG/M metagenome (GOLD analysis project Ga0208767, IMG submission 184514) | Aqueous microbial communities from the Delaware River and Bay under freshwater to marine salinity gradient to study organic matter... | ecosystem: Environmental > Aquatic > Marine >... | reverse complement strand
GTTAGAGTAGGCAGTTGTGCTCGTTCTCGGATCGAATACCTTGCGGCCTTGGACTACGCAAGTGATATCAGGGACGCCAGAAAATGCCTCTTGGCTCCACTTCAATCGCATTGCGATATAGGCAACGCCTCTAAGTCTGTGGTTGGTTCCCCAGTTAGTATCAGCCTCTGCGAGCAGAGTGTCATAAGTTTGATCGTCAGTCCCTAAATGAACGTTGTAAGTAACCAGCCCCGAAAATCTCGCATCAGTGATCGGGGTATCGTCCAGCTTGATATTAGAGACTGAATTGATCTCGCCTTCACAAAGCACTAAAGCAATGTACAGATATTCGTTCGGATCACCGTAGAGCGCATCTCGAGTAGAAATAAAGACACGCGTGCCGCCCACTCTGCGCTCGCCATAGATAACGGGGATTGGCTCCACGTTGCTTTCTTTGTTGATCAGAACCCCAGCAACTCGGTCGGCGGCTTCTTTCGCCTTCTTCATTGCCTGACGAGTGGCTATATAACTGACCGCCGCAGAAGCGACGAAAACGGCTGCGAGAACCCAAAACGCCATTACTTACGCCCCCACTTCAAATCTTTAATGGTGGACGCCGCATACTCGAAACCTTCGTCACCGCTAAAATATAACTGCTGGGTGTTATGGTTCGTTTGCCTGCCGTTCTTCTTCTCGAAATCCTTCCAATGTGAGGCAGTCTCAACAGTTACGCGGCTTTCGGTTTCGGTATCTTCAATCGTGAAGTTAGTAATCAACCCGCTATAAACCAGAATCGGAGTGCCCACTACAGCGTCGCTAGAATCGATTACAGCGCGATATATGTCGACCGGCACGTCTATATAGTCGTTGTTCAGAAACACGCTGATATACGATTGTTCGACGCCTGAGAGGGTTATATTCAGAGACCCGACCTTTAGGTCTGCACTCTCGCTAACATCAGCTACTTCTAGCAAGTGTGAGCTAGATGTCCAAGTAACCGACAAAGCCGCCAAATCTCTATCCCAATCGGTAAACCGTAATGGCGAAGGGAAATCCAGCTTAATCAAAGTTGCTAAGTTGAACGAATCGCTAGCAAGCGCGGTGATGGTTGCTGCATCAAGTGACCTTGCCATTAAATCGCCTCGATGAAGTCAATCTCATAATCGACCAGCGAGGCTGAGGCCAAGCCATATTCTTGAACGTCATTAGTCAATCGGACTGTAAACGGCACCGAATCGTAAGTGACGCCAGCCCCTGATGATACTGAGGCCCGTAATGCTGGCTCAAATGACAATGTGCCGGGACCAGTTAGATCGGCTGTGATCATGTAAACTTTGCTGTGCGAGCTGAATTTAACCATATCGCCAGCCTTCAGAGTGCCGCTTAATGATCCAACGGCCACTGATGTATCCCCAATCGCTGCCGTAGCCGTTGTGACTACTGAGCCAGACGCAGTCCCGCTTTTAGCACTAATCTCAGGCAATACAATCTGGAATGTCTCAGCCATACCTTTTTGTGCCATCACGAAAGCCAAAATGGGGGCAAAATCGGAACGCTTCATGCGGGAGTAATTCGCACTGAACTCGAATCGCTGCCCGCCAATGTTCCTGACTTGCGTTCGGCCAGAGATGCTCTGGCTGCTCAAGTTATAGTGAACGCTGCGGAAATTGACCGCGCTAAATATAGGGTCTGATGGATATGTGCCGCTCATGCGAGTAGTTTCCTGCCTTTTTCACTGAACGCTTGCTGCATCATCGTGACGATCTGCCCACGCCTAGATTGTAGCAGGCGATCGAAGCCTTGAGTATCGTTTGCCTGAATAGCGAAATTGACCGTGACCATATTATTGTTACTGGACTCAGTTTCTCGCATTGCGGTCCGTAATTGATCATTTGAGGCTATTCGGCCAGACGTTCCCATCGTCAGTAATTCTGGGCCTCGCTCCCCGACTATGTATGATTGACCGCCCCTAACCTGACCACCTAATGCTCTACCTGTTAATCCAGCAATAGTTTGACCAGCGACAATCCCTAAAGAGATCGCACCCATGGCGCGAATTGCTGCTTGCGTGCTCAAGAATCCAGCCAACCCGCCTAAAACTGATGACTGAGCTGCCGCAGTTACTGCTGCCTGTTCTGTGCTGACAATAATTTGTGCCATTGCTAGAGCTTGTTGCAATGCGAACATTGCCTTGGCCGCTGCTGATTGTTCGCCAAAGGCTTGCTTAGTGATGCTTGTAAGCTGTCCCGCAGTTGCTTGCGCTCGAGCAATAGCCATTTGCTCTGCTGCCAGTCTGATCTGTTCTCTCAGTTGTTCTTCGCGTGTAATGATTTGCGTGATCTGAGACTCAGTTTGTTCAGTCAGATTGATTCTCGCTTGATCGTACATCATCTCAATAGCGAGAATGTCTTGCCCTTTTTGCTCCGCAGCTACAGTTGCGGCTAATCTGTCTTGCTCCAAAAGTTCTAATTGAGCCTCTAGGTTATCTCTCATGCGCTCGATTGGAGACATGCCTGCCTGCATTGCGGCATCTAACCGTCTTGCCGCTAATGTTTCTTGCCTCTGAATCTCTCGGTCTATAGCTTGATTGGCACGATCTCTTTCTTTTGCTTCAGCAGCTAATGCCTCCTTATTCTTTTTGCGTTTTTCCTCTTCTTTTTGCTTCGCTTCGATTAAATCATAAAGCCTATTTATTTCTGAAATTTGTTCGGGTGTAGCATTTTTTAGTCTTGCAATTTCTAAATCACGCTGACGGCCCACAAGACCGAAAAGCACGCTTTCTTCTTTTAGCCCAGAAATCAAATCAGTGATTTCGGGTTTAACCCCTTTGATTGCATCCTTTAGTTCATTTTGCTTTTGAGTCAACTCGGTCAAGATATTGACTTGGTTATTGTACTCGTCATTTAGCTCAGTGAATTCTTCAGCAACGAACATTTGCTCAATCGATTCAGCGTACTGATCAACTCGGGCCTTAGCATTTGCAACTATTCCCTCCTGCTTTTCTATTTCTTCATTTAATAACCTAAGTTGCCCCTGCAAAGTTCCCGTTACTGCTCTTTGCTGCGCTTCCGTTAGTTCATCAAATTCTTTTGCCAGATTTTTGGCTCTGTCCCCCATTTCTTCCATTGATTCGCTGGCGCCGAATAACGTACTTGCTAAAACTCCACCAATTAACGCACTGAATGCGATTACAGCACCAGCAACAGCACCACCCGAGCCGAAAATAGATGCAAGCTGTGGTCCTTGCTGACCTAGTATTACGAACGCGCTAGTGCCAGATTGAGCCTGAACCGCAACGTCTTGTAGCTGAAATGATAATTGCTGGGTTGCGTTTTTGGCTGCACCGAAATTCCCTCGTACTACATTAGATTGATTTGATAATTCTTCCTGCTCCCTAGCCGCTTGATCAGCAGCCTGAGCCTGTTGAATGAGGTTGTTTTTATATTCAAGTGCAGCTTTTGCTGCCTGTAATTGAGCCTTGGTTGCCCCGGCTTGCTCGAGCTTTAGTAATTTAATTTCATCAGCAGTTTTATTGACAGCCCTCCCTTCTAACACAAATTGGCTAATGAGTTTTTCTGTCTGATCTTTTAGACTTTTTGTGCTGCGAGCCGTTTCCTCGCTTTCTTGCCCCAATCTCTGAAGTGCATCAGTTGCTTGCTTGATGCCTTTTGATTCAACAGAAACAATTAATGATGCTACTTCAGCCATTATTTAAGGCCTCCCGAGAATGCAATGCGTCCATAGCCATTATCGCATCTATTTCAAAATTTGCTAACCATCCTTTGACGTGCATATAAGCCGTAAGCTCCGAAAAGCTAATTGGGCCTTGATTAGCGTTTTTCAGCTCAACATAAGTGAGCCAGAGATAGCGCAAGTCTTCCCGTAGGTCAGGGGCTTCTTGCAACTGTTTAGGAGGGGTGCCAGTGGCTTTTTCGACCTGCTTGAGATTTTCTAGGCGGCTGACCTTAGATCCTTTGTCATAGCCCGAGGCCCAAAATTGCCATTTGGCAAAGGTGCAGATGTCGTTGATCAGCCTGTCGTAAAATTTCGCCGGTTTGCCACGAATTGGTCAATCTGACTAGCTACACTTGGGGCGTTGGTATATAGCTCTTTAGCTTTTTCGGCAGAGAATTTCACCTCTTTGCCGTTGTCCATCAGACCCTTCCAGTCCATCGTGATTGCTACCAGCAGATCGATTTCACCGCCTTCCTTATCATCTAGGATGGATCTGTGATACTTCCTAATCGCATTTCTGTACGATTTAGAGTCTATGCCTTTTACAGTGATAAAGAAGTCAGTCAGCTCGTTGTCAATCGGACTTTTGATCTGTATCTCTGCGCCTTCTTCATGCGACTCAAGTGTGTAGAGTTCTTTTAGATCCATCGGCCCCTCGCCTTAGTTTCTCGTTATGCTGCTGTTCTAGTAATTTTCAGGTTGGTGTCTTCGCCTGAATCATACAAAGCAACGAAGTCCAATGAGGCAGTTACCGCGCCCGGCCCGCCGACTTCTGGGTTGCCTGAGTTGTATTTAACATTTGGCAGATCGAAGGTGTAGTCATTCCCTGCTGCATCAGTCAAAACAAACTGGATGCTAGAACCCGTCTCATTAACGAACTTCTCAATCAATGAGGTGTTTTCCAGATAGACAGAAAGGGAGCCAGTGATCGTAGATTTAGCGATGGATGGCTCCAAGGTCGTATCATCTCCAACGACGTAGATCGCCTCCATGCCGTTATCAATGCTTAACTCAAGGGCTGTAACTACAGCGATGCCAGAGCCGCCTTCGCTAATTGTCCCAGTGAATGAATCAAAGGGTGCAGTTGTGGATTCTGCGCCATAGGTAGCCCCAACGATTGCTGACGTTGCGATGGTGAAGTCCTTGCCAATTACGCCGAATGATCCAGTAACCATTGAGTTAGGCGCGACTGACAGGCTCATGGTATTGAAATGACAGCCAGTAGCTCTCAGCCAGCGAGTAATATCCTCGTGGTGTCGCTCAATCGTAAATGATCGGCGGGTCGTTCCGGCCTTTAGGATATCGGTTGCCCAAGTTCCGCACATAACGGCCTGAATCAGGTCATCAAAGGAGCCATAGGAAAGCTCAATGTTGATATCCCCAGACACGTTTTTGTTGCCGTGACGGAAATGAGCGATCTGGCGATCTTCGCGCAGCTCCTCAGATTCAATAGCATCTTTGGATAAACCGACCGTGGTGCCAGTGTGACGAATAGGCGTGAAAGCCGGAGTTGATGGGGTTGTCCCATAAACGCTCTCGAGAATGTACGATAAATCGTGGCGAGAACCTGTTGCAATAGTCATAGTTGTTACCTCGGGGTCGCGTGGACCATATAGTTAATTGAGACGGAGATGACGTATCGGTCATCTTCGATGGTTGCGGCGGCTCTCGAATTATTGCCTAGACGCACCGTCACCCCATTATATACCAGATCAGTTCCCCTTTTGAAATGATCGGCAATCGCATCGGCTTTAGCCTCTGCCGTCCCCCGCCCTTTGCCTGTTGGGGCAAAGATGTCCACCTGATATATCCCTAAATGAGTGTCAATGCCTGCCGATCCTAGCCCTGATTGGTTAGCGGATGCTGGCAAGATATTCGGCCTCAAATATAATGTATTTTTTGTCGGCTTATAATTTGTGTTGGCCCAAGCGATAGGCGATGAGCCGGTCAGCGTATTCAGTTGGCTATCTAAAGCTGCGCTAATATCTGCGAAAATAGTGCTCATGGCAGCTCTCTGATTGCTTTGTTAATAGCTTCTTCAAACCTCAGAATGTTGACGCGCACCATACCGTTAGGCGCTTTCTGGCGGCTCCAGCCGTACTCAATAGGCCGGGCGTAGGGTAGATTGTTTGCCATATAGATCGCCCCGTCTCCGCTGTGAGTATTCACCACAGCCCGCATTTTTTTCTTTGTATCTTCGCCTGTCTTGTCTTGAACATTCAATGTCCCAGATACCGGACCACCTAGCGATGCTTGCCAGTTACCTCGCAATGTTCCTTCATCTACTGGCGTTTCCGTAATAATTAAACCGAACACATCGACAGAAGCCGATCGGATAGTCTGGTCAATATCTCGGCCAGTCTTTTCTGCGAACTCCTTAATATCTAAGCTGAAGCTCATAGTATAGATCCGTTCCAGATGGTGACAGGGTCGTTACGTTCATCACTTTGTATGTTTTAGTGGCGAATAGGCAATCATCCTCGATTAGCGGAGTGCCTCCGTTCACCTCCATAACCAACCGAACGTCATCTTTTTGGATTAGCTCACCATCAACTTCTGATTGACGATAATCAAAACGAACGGCTTTGCTAGTAAATTGCTCAGATGTGCCGCCGGTATAAGATCCGGTCGCAGGGTCAAACGTGGCTGATGCCGTTCTGCTGACAATGGCATCCTCGCCAAAGTTGGCTATTAATCTCCGAGCTGTTAGAACGATCGCGTTATAATCGAACATTACATCCTCGAAATCTGATCCATTGGAATTGTTATTTTCTTGAGCTGAGTGCTAATCGCAGGGGTCAATTTCTTCATGCCCGCTGCGGCAGAATAGGTGACTTGAATGTCCCCAATCTTTTCGCTAACAGTTTGTCGGTCAGAAGGATCTAACGCGAAATCGCCATCATCGATAGATTTAGTGATCTCAAAGATGGCGTTTTTAACTTGCTGTGGGATGGTATAAGCATCAATGGCATAGGTATCGATGACCACCTCAGTGCGAGGCCATTGCAATGGCTGTTCCTGTGACGCCTTACGTCCGATGAAAGCTAGGTTCTCAAAGTAATCCATAGCCCGCAGGATATGTTGCTCGATATGTGACTGCTGATTGTGCTGGGTTATATCGATGCCTCTAGCATCTGCCCATGCGATGTAGTCAGTCCAACTCACATACGAATTCGCCCCGGCTACTCGGGTGCCATCTTCAATGACCAATGCCATGCGTTATTTCTCCGACCAGCCGCCTGCTTTATAGTTTTCGACCTCTGATGGATGAACCTCAGCCACCTTCCCCGATTCGTTGACCATTTTAACAGTCTTGGGCTTTGCTGGCTTGGCTTTTTTGTTTGTTTCTTTCTTTTCCATAACTACCTCAAGGGAAAAGGGGGCCGAAGCCCCCGATCCTTTTAGCCTAACAGAACAGCAATCGCGTCTGGCTTCCAAGCCTTAACGCCCCATGCCGCAGCGACTTCAATCATGGTCTTACGGTAGCCCTTATATACTCGGACTTCGAAAACCATCCCGCTGTGCGGGTCTTGAACAGTCATTGCGTCATCGGCTGCATCACCGGCTGCAGGGACAGCAGGTGCGCGGATAGCCAATTCCAAAGCTCGTCGGTGCATAGCAACGTTTGCAGTATAGCTACCGCCAACCGTTACCGCAGCGTTGTCAGCCAGAGCTACTCTCAAGCCGGGCGTGCCGATTGAGAAGCTGCCAGCAGCAAGCGCAGAGTTCACCACATACTTGTTCACTGAATCGCCTGCGAACGTCACAACGTCCCCAGCTAATACAGTGCCGCTACCAGTATCCACTGCGATGAGCGTGTCCTTCAATGCAGAAGAAGCGTCATTCAGAAGATAGCCGGTGCCGGTTCCAGCAGTGTGAGCCTTAACTTGGGCTGATTCACGAATGCCCAAACCTTGAAGGTCGAGCAAGATGCCTTGACGGAGCAAGCTGTCGTTACCAGAGGTATTAACCTGCTGGAGTTGAGCAAGCTGTCGAAGGTTCGTGCCAGCCAAAGTGTTGAGGATCAGTGAAGCCTGACCATCATTTGCAGGCATTCCGTTATCAACGAGGATTTGTCGCAATTCAGCAACATCGTTGAAGTTCGAAGCGAAAGGCGTGGTGCCAGCCGTTCCGAATGCACGAGAAGCGTTCTTATATGCTTCAGAAGCAAGGTCAGATTCGATCTCGTTGGTCAATGCACGCATAGCTTGAGTGATCTGATCACCATAAACCGTCTCAAAACCGATACCGTTGTTGAGGTGTCGGATATCTTCGCCAGTGTAGGGGATTTGAACCGCTCGGCTCTTGCTGATCGTCAGCGTCTTGTTGTCAACCGTTTGATCAGTTCCCTCGGGAATGGTCATAGATTCACTAACATCGATTGCTGATGATTCGCGAGTGAAGGATGCTCTGACCGTGTCACCTTTAGCAACTCGATCTGATCCATTAGCGTTGATCGTTGAAGCGGGGATAAAACCCACCAATTCACGACCAACAATGTCCGCTGCCTTATAAATATCGGCAGCCAAGTCTGTCAGTACGTTAGCCATTTGAGGCCTCCATTATTCATCGTAAAGTTTCCCGCCGTTTTCGAAGAACTGCTGCCTTTCGGCATGACTTAGCCCTTCAAATTCAGCGCGCGTTAGTTCTTTATTACGCGCTTCGGCCCTACCTTGCGCGCGGACGGCCCCACCGCCCTGAGCTTGACTGCCATCTACTAAAAACGGGTAATTGTTTTTGATAGATTGGGTCAAATCATCCAAGCTGCTGACTGTAAGTTGGCCACCTTCGTCAGTTACTCGAATTTCGTTATCAACAAGAGTCAGCCTCGAGCTGATCTGTTGCTGAAGTAATTTTGCCTTGTTAACATCTTTTGTCAATGTTGCGGCTATTTTTGATGCTTCTCCGTTGATTTGTTGGCGGCTGATGTCTTGATTCATCCGATCAATCACGCTTCTAAGTTGGTCTGCTTCGGCTTTCTGAGACTCAAAGAGCTGCTTATAGTCGTTCTCAGACTTCGCTTTTTCTTCAGCCTCTCGTTTAGCCGCTTGTGCGACCTTCTCTCGTTCCTCCTGCCACTTAATCCTTTCGGCGATTAGCTCGTCATTCTTCGATTTTAGGCCAGATACTTCCAAATCGATCTTCCTTTGGATCTCCTCTTGCACCTTGCTCGCTAATTGGCTCTTCACCTCATCATCAATTTCGATTTCGTTCAAAAACTCCATGTCACTTTCCTCGCTTTGTTAAATCCCAAGATTTTCAAAAATTAACGGCTCCATTTGCCGCAATTGATCTAATGATAACGTGCGGCCACTATTATCGACAAATCGACTAATCGACAGGTTGCCATCTCTGAATAGTTTTGCCCTAGCTTGCCCTAACACTTCAACTTGAAACGAAAAAGGCTGACGCCTTAACCATTGCTCGTAATATGTATCGCCACGGACTTGTCCTGCGCCTTCAGCACCTACTGCGCCCCGTTTGCCGACTACATCCAATCCTAAGTCGAATTCATCTTTCACGATAAAAGTAATGGTGCTGCGGCAATTAAAGTGAGCAGGGGGCTTAGGGTTTTCGTCTTTGTCTTCGTATATCTTCCCGTCTCGACTTGCACAGATCAAAGATGTTCGGGAATCAAGGGTTGCCAGCCACTTGTAGCGATCAATGATGTCATTATTTTCCCGCATTGTTACTTGTCGAGCTTGAATTGATGCGTGGTTGATGATTGTTCGTGCTAACGTCGACGCTTGCCGCTTTTGAATCTCTGCCACATTTCGCATTTGATTAACGATTTGAGGGGTTGTTTGCCCAAGGGTGATCCCGTCCCTTATGGTTTGAATGATCTGCATTGCTTTCCGAGATCCAAACTCTTGCAGGGCTTGCCTTATCGTGTAGCCTTTTGTCGGCTCTAGCTGCATGACCCTAGATAATAGAGACCTTTGCACTTGCTCGACTGCGGGCAAAACCGTAGGCGCTTGGATATTTACCGTCAAAACCCTGTAGTTGAAATCCAACTCATATTCAATGAAATCAAGCATCTCTTCGATGACGATCTCGGTGTAACGATTGTTGGCCGTTCTGATGCGGTCAATGATTTCGCCGATAATTATGTCCTGACGCGCCTTAGATAGGCTGTCGAAGTTCAAGCCTAGCTTAGCTTCTGCTTCCCTAATAATCTTGACGATAAACCGCTCTGCCTGTACCTCACGGCCTTTTGCATAGCGTTGCAGGAATATCTGATGACGGGTCAGCGCATCTTCGATCGAGTCGTTAGTCGACATTAGATATCCGTGCTATGCGGAATGAGTTTGGATGCCTTCTGAACGCCTACGTTGATAGTGGACAGCTTAGAATCCAGCGTGCTATCTGATCCAACTGCCGTCGCTATTCCTGCCGTTGTCATACCCGGCTCTGCAAACTGAGCCGCTACTGCTGCTGCTAACTGATCGTAGTCAATCGGCGTTGACGAACTGGACAACGATATACCAGAAACAGTGGCTGGGAATACTGGTTGACCGTCCGTGAAGTAATAAGGCGTGCTGTAATCGTCTGAGTACAGAATCCCGCTGATCGCTACTAGCCGTGGGTCATAAACCACCTTCCAGCCGTTGATCGTGAAAAAAGTTCCACCCGTCTGACCGCCGGGGATAGGGTCTAATCCAGTAAATCGCATCGCAGGCAGATAAAGCGTGTTTTCGATCCGTTCAAACCAACGAATCCACGCTGAATAAAGCTCTGTCTGGACATCCAGCGAAGTAACGCCAGCATTGACTTGAATCGTTTTGGTTACGCCGTTAAAGCTCACCTTATCCGCATCAAGCCATTCTTCGCCGTGACTAACCCATAAGTTAAGCGCCATGGCTTACTGTATCCGTTCTTTCCAGCTCAATGCAGCATTGACCTTTGTGTCTGAGGTTGGAGCAACGAAGTGACCAATCATGAACGTCCAAGCTGATCGTGACGGAGGCGTGCCTTCAATGTCACCATCTGCCGCTGCGCCTGCCCAGCCAGAACCATCAACTGCGCCTAACGTTGTCTGATAGTCTCGTGGGAATGTTGTAGCTTGAAGAGCTACGGTTGTCACATTTCCGGCTCCACCGCTGGTAGTCGTGAAAGAAGAGATTGCTAGGCCAACATCTAATGCTGCGTTTGTTCTGCCTTCTACGCTTGCCACTGAGCCATTCAGCGCAGTGATAACCGCTGTTCCTGCGCCATTCACGGTGATAGTGTCACCAACTACCACGTTCGTTGTGCTGCTTAATGTAAGTTCACGAACGACTCTATCGTCATCAAGGTCTGCTAGGTTTGCATACAAAATCGCTGAGTTACCGCCAGTGAATGCTAGATAGACAGTCGTATCGTTTAAAGCATTTGGGCCAGTCTGAGAAACACCCTTGATGGTCACATCGTTACGATCATCAAACAAGTGCCTGTTCTGCCCTGTGATGGGATTAGCACCTAACGTAAGAACTGCTGGGTTAGCGGCAGTGATAGAGCTAATCGGCTGCTTGCGAACGCTAGTCGTTGTCTCAGCGTTTACCTTTAATGTGCCTTCTTGAATCGTGTTGAACAACTTGGATAGATCAATCTCGCCATCACCTTTTATAGTCGCTTCAAGGATCTGCTGGCCGTGTGCTAGGTGTTCGGCTTGCGTGTCAAATTCAACCGTCGTGTAGGTTTTTTGACTATACTCTTCGCCTCGCAAGATACATCGGCCATAAGCTCTAACTTCAACTCTTCGGTCAACTTCCGCATTGGCTGCATCAAATGCGCTAACCTGCAATCGCTTTGGTAGATACAAGCTGTGATTTTCTAAGCCGTTAATCTGCTCAACAGGTCGTGCCGAGAACACATACTTTGCGCCAGTCAAATTACCGTCAAGCGTGTGGCTTCGGTCGTACAACTTAAGCGCACCTTCTTCCATGATGTCAGCGGTTGATTCCGTGTAAACAGAAGCGCCGTATGCATACATAAACTGATTGCCCGTATATGCTAGGCCATCCAAGCATTTCATTGACCAACAAATCGGCCTGTTAGGATTAGAAATTGCGTTATGGCTGGCCTTATTTTCCATGTACATTTCATGGCAGACCACCCGCTCACCGAGGTAGTAAACGCCCCATCTAATACGACCGCCGCCTAAATGCTGGTAATCAATCCAGTATAGGTTAGATTTTGTAACGTCCAACGTCATGCCAGAAGAGCCAGTGCCGTCCAGCTTGTCTTTATTCCAGTCAGTTTGAGGAATAGGGTTGTTTGTAGTAGACCCTTCAAATGTTTTTCTGTGAACTACGTTTAACGTGCTGCCGTTTTGTTGGAAAAAGAATCCGTCCGTGGCATCAAATGCGCCCCAGTTCTGCGCCAGCCCCGCTGTCGTTTTAGTGTTCAACCTAGTAGCAATCGTAAAAATCGTGCTACTGCCAGCCAACGCTGGATGGTACAGGTTGCTCGTATGTGTAGCCTGATCGTTTAAGGTGTCGCCAATCTCTAGCTTGACAGCCTGAAACGTAGGCTCATGGGTTACTGTGGATGTACCAATCAAAGCGTTACTAAACGCCGCAGGGTTAATGTCTTTCAGAAACAGATATTCAGCAATCAGCTTCTGTTGCGAAGTGCGCAATTGGTTGAACGAAGAAAGTTCCGCAGGGCCTTCACCAAACCTGATTTGACCAGAACCAAAACGATCAATGTTCCAACCGTAGGATGGATTATCCCACCCCATGATGTTGTTGGCTTGGATGTATAAGTCATAAACATCAACCACTGTTCCAGCAGGTGTAGAACCATCAGGATCGATGATCGATTGACCAGCGATTGGAGAAACCCCGTTATATTTATCAGCTTTTGAGTAGTGAACTGATAAATGCCCTGAGGTTCCGCTGCCTTCTACGCCATGGACGTGAACGGTCATCGTGGGGCCACCATTACCGCTGATGGTGTAGTGTTCCCCAATCTGCCACTGATCATAACCGCCAGAGAATTGAATCTCGGCGGTATGAATCATGTTTATCCGATCACCAGTAGCCCTTGGCGGGACTTGTGTAAATCGCCTGTCATTAACTGCCATGCTTTATTCCTTACGGGGTATAGGCCCTGTCTTGTTCTGCCGTCAAGGTAACAACGTTTGACTTGCTGCGTTCAATCGTACCAGTAGCAACCACAGGCTTGGCAACGCCTTTGTTACCAGCAACTACAGTAATCCCGATTTGACCAGTCGCTGCTGATTTGTCAGTCCTACCGCCTTGGCTGTTGTTGTCATAGTCAATGTTGGCAGAAATTGACGAAGCATTGATCGTCCCAGCAATATCAGTCGGGGTTGACTGGTTATCGTCCAGAATGATCGCTGTGGCCGTACCGTAGTCATCGCCACCAGTGATTGAATCAGTAATGTAGACAACGTAATAGCCAGTTGAGCCTGACGTTAAGAAGCTGTTGAAGTTCAGCGTCAAGGTTGCTGCGAAGTCGTATTGACGTGCAGTTCCACCTTGGTCAGTGAACTCAACGTTGTTTACGTCTGTTGCTGCTAGGTTCGTGATGAATACGCTTTGCGAACATACCAGCTTGTCACCAACAAACCGCAACAAAGAATCAGCGGTTTGACCTGTGACCGTTCCTTGCGAGTTGGTTACTGCTGAGTTGATATCGCTATTTTGTCGCAGCAAATACTGAATCTTTGTATAGATCTGCTGCAAAGACTTGCCATCGCCATCAATGATGATTCGGAAGTCAAAGTTATCAGTTGCGCTGTTGATATCGATTGCTTGTGAAACTGTGTAATAGCTAACGTCAATGTTTGCGTAAGTCGCAGCCTCAGAACCTGTGATCTCAGCGTCAGTGTTGACGATGTTAAGGTCATCTGCGTTAGACAGGAGCACGTTGACCGTATAAGCCCCTGTGCTTGTTTGACCAGTGTCGGCAAGAACTGAATCGCTGTACGTCTTGCCAGCTTCACGACAGAACGCCTTGAAGAACGTTTGCGTGTTGAACGTAGTAGTCGTAGCATCAACCGTAGCATTACCAAAGATCTGAACGCCTTGGTTCGCTTCGTCTTGATAAACGAACGGAACTTGACCACCGTCTGCGTTGACCGTTTGGTAGTAAAGTTGAGCATTAGCACTAACTTCACCAAGAGACACGATGCCTACATAACGTCTAGCCAGATCACCGCTTGAGTCTGTCCCTGCCGTGTCAGGCGTGGTTGGTCGGTATTCGTTCCAGCCACCATCTCGCAGCATGTTTCTCGTTGCGTCATTCGCAGGACGCCATGCGTTATATCGTGAGCCGTCAAAGCCAAACTCAAACTGGCCTGACTTGGCGTCAATTGCATACATTGGGAATGGGAATGCGTTGTAAGTGCTTGTTTCCCACAGCTTTACGAATTTTGAGTAAAGCGCTTGTAACGTTACGCCGTCTTTCGCAACTAGATTTCCAGTAGAAACCAAAGTGAACGTTCGTGCTGCGGTATCAATTGTGATCTCTGTGCCGACGTTAAGATCATCACCGTCAATAATTTTTGGCATTTAATGTCTCCTTAAGGGACGTAGTTTCTGTCTATTGATTGGCTCACTTGTATCGTCCCCCCGTTCGGCCCCAACTCAAAGCCATTTACATAATAGGGAATGTATCCCTCTCGATAAACTGCAACATCTACAAACGTGCCAGCACTGTAAGTATAGCTGTAGCTGGATGATGTTCCCGCAATGTCTTGATCGTCTTGCAACTTGGTTAAGGTGCCTGCTGATTTTATTACAACGTCAGACCCACTAACAACATTCGACACCGTTAATGTCTTCTGTCCTACCGTTAAATTTACCGTCGCGCCTGCTGTTCGGTATGAAAGGGCAGAATCAGCCGTGATATTGACTGTCCCTGACCCGATATTTACGAAAAGCGCCTCATTGCCCGTTGATCCATTCGTTCCTGCATAACCTGAAAAAGTGATACCGCTAAGTGTATGGTTGGTGCCACCTGTAATCTCTAAACCGTGGCCAGTGCCAGAACTAATGAACTGTATATTTGAGATGGTTGTTACGGATGCACCTGCGAGCAAAGCCGTAGTTGCAGTGCTTGCGTTAAATATGCAACCGCTCATTGTGGCACCGCCTAGTGTCACCTGATTACAGCGAGCAAAAGTCGTATCAATGATCGTGCTGTTTGACTGGAATATGAACGTGTCCATATCCCGAAATGCACAAGAATCAAAGTTAATGTCAGCGTTATCAACTGCCTCAAAATAACCCTTGCTTACCGTTCCCAAAGCGTTGATAGAGATACCCGTAAAGTCTACACGGCTAGCTGCGTTCTGAACCTCAATGCCATTAAACGTACTGCCTACGAAATCTGTCTCAGCGACGAAGCAAGCCTTGTTGCTGTCCCTAAAGTCAACGCTATTCCCCCCAGTCGATCCTAGCTGGAGCAAGCCCTGAAATGTATAAACGCCGCTTCCATAGCGTAATAGTCCCCATTGTCGGGTCGTAGAGTTATCAAACGTTGCAGCACCTGAGAAGGTCGCATAACCGTTAGCCAGATCTCCATCGGTAATGATTAAAGATCGACCATGACGGATAGCATCTAACTTGAATGGCTGACCTTTTGACGGGCCTGTCGATGGGACATTCCACATACAGCCAACGATACTCGTAGCCGTGTGCGATCCAGTGCTTGCCGTTACCGTTGGGTCAATCGGGTAGCACTTCCATCCACCAATCTGGTAAGTATCGTTTCCGTCCACGTACCAGCGTGATTTTGTTGTGGCGTTATCCCCGATGATAATTTGAATGCCGCCAGATGATTTAGCTGCAATGGCCTGTGCTACGTCAGCCTTTGTCCAAACGAAGAAAGCATCGCCTGAAGCAACCGTTGCCCCGCCGTTGTAGTAAATCCCACGAGTAGAGCTTGAGAATGGGTTACGTGAGGCGCAGCTAGTGCCTTCAATGAAGTCATCGGTATCTGCCACGGTGATGGCGTTCTGACCACCACCGCCGTCAGTGATAAGCGTAAAGTTGGCCGTATTGCCAGTGTTCTCATCAATGACTGCCGCTAGGTCTGTCGCATAGATTGGAGCTGCCATTAGATAGCCTTCTGTGCGACTAGGCCAGATGCCTGTCCGTCATTGAATGAACTATAGAAAGCGTCCACAGGATCGCCAATGACCCGATACAGCGTCTCATCGGAGTAGGTGTATTCATAGACCTCTTCTGAATCATAAACGCCTAGCAACACAGGTTCCTCGCTGAATCCAATCGCATAATCGATCCACGTCTTTTGAGCAATGCCTGACCCACTATAATAATTGTTCACCGCCCTCAGTTGAATCCACTTGCCCCATGATCCATCGCTTCGGCTAAATCTGATTCTGCCGTCCTTGACCTGATGGCTAGGCACTTCTCCGTCTTTCCCATCGATGCCATCTTTGCCATCACGCCCTGCCGGTCCCCTCATGCCTACTGGCCCACGCTGCCCCTCTAGCCCTTGCTCGCCTCTTTCTCCTTTATCTCCTTTGTCTCCCTTTTCGCCTTGTATTCCCTGAGTGCCGCGTTGTCCTTCCGGTCCTCGTTCACCCTGCGGACCTCGATCACCTTTCTCACCCTTTGCCCCAACTGCTCCAGCCTCACCTTTGTCACCTCTAGCACCGGGGTCTCCTTTTTCGCCCTTTTCGCCCACCATAGGGCTACTCTTGAGCGCAATTATTTCCTCATCTACGCCAGCGAGTTGATCTTTGACTGAACTGAGGCCAGATTTTAATTTCCGATCAAATGCCGCCAGCCGGTCAATAACAAGTGCGAGGACTTGGTTATGCTTCACTGAATGCCCGCTTTATACTTTCTGACAAGGCTTTGTTCAGTTCACGCTCGCTGCTCGTTTCCTCCTCGTATGTATCCGTAGCTCCGTTGTAGGCCAGCGGATTAATCTCGCCGCTTTCTTGCTTCACATCCTCCAAGGTTCGATCACCTTCGATAATGCCGGCTGACTTCAGCCTTTCGAAAATATCACTCTCAGCCAAGATTTGTCGATCAAGCAAAGTCACCATGCTCATGATCATTTGGGGATCAACGTTCTTGTCGTAGAACTCCCGATTGATTTCGAATTCGGCCTCTTCAGTCACGCCCATGAATTCGCCACACCAATAGATGCATTGCTCGATGGCTTCGCTTAGGTTGTGGACGATATCCCCGAGCACGCTGTTCTCACTAGCGAATCTGATGCGAGCGCCTTCTGCGGTTTCGTTGCCAGTTCTATCAGTGATAATTCGAGCACCGATTGCGATCATTGCGTTTTCTTTCGCCTTCATCGCGTCCATCACGAGGCTGTTAGGGTTTGCCTGCAATAAGGTCGCGTTGCCGGTTTCCCCTAATACGTGCCCGGCTCTCGAGCCTAGCTTGATGCCTCTTGGGTTGTATTCGAGCCATTGCTCTGGGCTTAGGCTGTGCGTCAGGAATAGTGTCGGCTGACCCGTTAAGAAGCATGACTCTTCGTAATCTGCTGAATTGCGATAATGGGCGATGTTAACGTCCGCAATGTCGGAAAGCGGCGCATCGTCAATCGTTGAGTCGTTATTCTTAGAACCGACGAACATTAAGGGGATTTCTTCCCACGTGCTGCCGTCTGATTTCTTCGGGTATATTTCTGCCGTG
>Ga0208767_1001669_pt1 | contig 17351 bp, 26 predicted proteins | sample VirMetDEL_Mar_21_FD_184514 | JGI IMG/M metagenome (GOLD analysis project Ga0208767, IMG submission 184514) | Aqueous microbial communities from the Delaware River and Bay under freshwater to marine salinity gradient to study organic matter... | ecosystem: Environmental > Aquatic > Marine >... | reverse complement strand
GACCCAGAAGGGCCTCCGGTCATGGTGCATCCAACCTACACAACCTCGGCAGAGTTCAACCGGGCCAACTGCGCTCTTGGTGCCAGCGATGGCGTCCACACTATTTGGAAGTGTAACAGCCCGACGCTCATGGCTGGCGGTGACCTTGACCAATTCCGAGCAACCGGTTGGACTATCTACACACAACCCCAGGCAGCAGAGTGGGCGGGTAATATCGAGCCACCGGATGAAGAGCCGTAAGATGGAAGCAGTTGACCATGCGACAATGGCCGCTCTTGTCGGGGCGGTCGTTCTATTCATCAACAAGGCATCATCGGCTCTTGACCAATGGTCGGCGAAGAAAAATGGCGGCACGGTCTACGATAACGTCAAGCGTATGCAGGACCAGGCCGACCGGATTGAAGATGAAGTGAAGGACTTGCGAGATAAGATGCAGCGCACCCATCGGGACCTGTGCGAGTTCCGCGAGCAGTTCAACACATACACGGCGTATCGCAGGGGGCTTGATGATGCGCGCAAGGAGGGTACCAATGCTTAAGGGTAAGACTAACGGGAAAGCCAGTTCAGAGTATATCTTGGCACTGGTCGGTATGGTTGGCGGTATGGTGATTGCGAGCATCGAAGGCTTTCAAGGTGAATCGTCGTGGCTAACGCTTGCAGGTACGCTCCTGAGCGCGATTTGTGGGGCGAGCTATACTGCGAGCCGTGCGAAGGTAAAGGCGGCTCTAGCGGGCGCAGAGGCGGTTGCACAGGTGGGAAAGCAGGAAGCCAACTCACCCAAGGAATAACTCGTGCGTTGGCCAAGGTTCCGCAAAGTACTGGCTTGGACTTCGGCGTTGGGCTCCTTAAGCGCGACGGTAAGCTTCGTGGTAGTTTGTCTGCTGCTGCAAAAATCAACGAGACCGTATCATTCGTCGCGAACGCACACGCCGCGTCGACCCAAGACTGGGCCGCTATGGCCGGATTAAAAGTGAGGTGGTGACATGGCAAAGAAAGGCAGCATGAAAGGCCACACCATCAAAGGTGGCCACAAGCGCCCTACCAAAGCCGGTGCTGGCATGACGAAGAAGGGCATCGCCAAGTACCGTCGCGACAACCCCGGCAGCAAGCTCAAAGGTGCGGTCACCGGCAAAGTGAAGAAGGGCAGCAAGGCCGCTAAGCGCCGTAAGTCTTACTGCGCTAGGTCTGCCGGTCAGATGAAGAAGTTCCCCAAGGCCGCGAAGAATCCTAACTCACGTCTGCGGCAAGCACGCAAAAGGTGGAAGTGCTGATGAAACTCACAGACCATTTCTCTTGGGATGAGATGACGACCACCGGGCACAGCGACTTGTTTCTTGAGAATAAGAAGGAAGCCAAGAACTACGCCTGCGCTATCTACCTGACTGCAATGCTCATGGAGCGAGTACGAGCAATCGTTGATTCTCCCATCAGGGTACACTCGGCCTACCGTGGAAGCGCATTGAACAAACGTGTAAATGGCTCTGAGCGCAGCCAGCATATGCGTGGGGAAGCCTGTGACTTCAGTCTTTACCGAGGCGACTTAGAAGAGGCATTCGAAAAGATTGCCACTGAGGTGCGGGAGAAGCGTCTCAATGTGGGGCAGCTTTTGTTGGAGCGCGGGTGGATTCATATCAGCCTGGGGCATCCAACTGCCCGGTCACCGGAGCGGTGTAACGAGATTGGGCACCAGGAGCCTAATGGCCGGGTGGTTATTGACGAGAGGGTGAAGTGATGGCTGCGAAGAAGAAGAAGGGCCTGTGGGCAAACATCCACGCAAAGCGCAAACGCATTAAAGCCGGGAGCGGCGAGAAGATGCGTAAGCCAGGGAGCAAGGGAGCACCAACTGCAAAAGCGCTGAAGCAATCAGCGAAGAAAGGAAAGAAGTGATGCCACAAGGAAAAGGTACATACGGTAGCAAAGTAGGAAGACCATCTAAAAAGAAGAAGAACGGCAGCAAGAAAAATGCAGCGTCTTCAATATCAAACGCTGATTTGCGTATGATGCGTGGCGCATCTTCAAAGTCTAACAAAGACGTGAAGATGGCCAGCCGCATGAAGAAGAAGAAGAAGTGATCCGCCAAGCGGAAGTAGTTACTTCTTCTTTCCTAGAAATATTTCGCGATACTCCAGCCGCCATAGGTGCTCTTTCAAGTCAGCCAGGCGGTCTGGGTCCGTGCATTGTTCAATCCACTTCTTGGCAATCCTAATCTGGAGGCCAAGCTCTTTTCTTTTCTCTTTGAGATACCAGCCCTTCGGCTTTGTTTTTTTGTCCATTATGGTCCCTCCATTTCCGCCGGATGCGATTCTCGACTTGCCGCACAGCAAGGAACTCCGAGATGACGACCCCCATCGCCAGTACGCACGCAGCGCCCAATACCCACCACATTAGGTCTCCTTCATCCACGCCTCAACAGGAATCCCGTATAACTCCTTGAGCTTTACTGCCCACCTGAGCATTGGGACGCGCCGCGTTATCCAGTGATGGACATTTGTATGCGTCACACCAACGGCGTCACCCACCTCGCGGAAGGTTAGCTGCCTCTCCTTCATTGTCTTCTGTAAAAGCTGTCCGCCCCTGGTGGTGGCGGTAATTTGATACTCATTCTTGTTCATGAATTTCCTCCAGCCACTCGATGGCTGCATCTGCACCCTTGCATACCTGAACCTGCCAGCCGCACCCCTGCAAGGTATCAAGCCATGCTTGCTGCTCTGGGCTCACGCGCCCGCCTTTCTGCCTCTTGAGCTCTATTGCTGCCTGGACAGGCCAGAATACCAGAAGGTCAGGAAAACCCTTCTGCAGCCCAGCAGAGCGCAACCTCGCGCCCTCAATAGCGCTAGACCGAGCGCCACCGTTGGGGATGGCGCAGAAGGTCCAGCCTTTCTTACGCATCCAGCCCACGAGTTTTACCTGCTCCTGGTGCTCAGTCGGCACAGCATTAGGGTCTTTTGGTTTCTTGGTCTTCTCTCTCTTGGGTCTGAACTTCCCGCTGGAGACGCGCTCGTCGAACTTACGCATCGCGTTCTGGACCCGTTGCTTATAATCCTCTGACATATTATCCTCCTAGAGGAGCTTGTCTGTGCTCCTCCTGTGAGTTGATAGGGGCAGGGTCAAACCTGCCCCGACCTACCCATTCCTTCTTTCACACCGCCAAATCGACGCGCATATCGCATCAACCTCGCGCTCATTCAGTGGTGGACGACAGAGCATAGCGTTGGCTGAGTGAAGCAACGTGTTGCATTCCATCTCATCCTTGCCTGCCCTGATGAGACTGCCGCAGATACGCGACAGCCCGTCATTGCGCTCACCATCTGGGATCACATCAAACGCCTCGATGGAGACGTTCTGTTTCTTGGTCTCTGGCCGTGGCATGCGCTTAATCTTCACGCCATGACGCAGTTCATTGAGCAGGTAAGAAGGAAGCTTAGCTAGAGGCACCTGCCATGGGGCAAAGCCCTCCATCCAACGGTACGCCCCCTTGGGGCTCTCGGAGCCAGCAGCTACGACGTAGCCACCGGTACCCCGAAAGTCCAAGCCAGGACGCTTCCAAATCTTCACTGCATTCTTGAGGTCTTCACTGGGCATCTGAAAAAAGAAGTGCCTACCGCCCCCGCCAGTGATGCACTTCCACGTTGGACCAAAGTCGCCATAGACGGCCTTCATCCATTCCAGACTCTCCCAACCACCTTTGTCTGAATCAACATCCAGCACACAAACCTTGTGCCCCGTGGCAATGCCTACGTTTGCCTGGGGCCACTGACGCCACCACTGCTCAACGACCCCCCTGTCGTTGCTAGCCTCCCGAACGCCATGCTTTGTGCGTGGATGTTTGCCAGGACTGTGGCAGTCGCTGCGCCCGCAGGCGCAACGTTCTCTGCCTTCATAAAGCGGCAAGACCTTCAACCCGGCTTTTGCATACCGGAGCGCCATTTTACTGGTCGCCGAAGTTGAACTCTGGCTCGCTCTCATCAACCTCTCCTGTCTCTGAAATGCCGAGCGCTGCGAAGGCATCCATGCCTTGGGCGATGGTGCTGTAGACCTGACGCAGCTTTGCCATGTCATCCTGCGTAATCTTGGCGATGGTCTCCCGCCCAAGGTACGCACACAGGTGATTGCCGGTGACGCCATGCTTGCTGAAGACGCCCAGCATCTTCACGATAGAGTCGTCGCCCTTTGACGAAGACTCATCGCTCTCATGGGGGTTCTCAACAGCCACACGAGCCCATAGCTTGCCTGCTAGGCCGAAGGACGCCGCAGCCGAGGTACACAGGCATCGCCGGTGAGTATCGGTCAACACACGGGCATCACAGGACTCATACGGGATAGGCTTATTCCGGTGGTCCATACAGGCCTGCGGAAAAGGCTCAGTCACAAGGTCGGTGCCAGCAAGACGCCACTGACCCATGACGTACCCGCTGCCATCTGGTGCTCGGTAAATACTCTGTGGCTGACCAGACTCGTTGTTCCAGTCAATGAGCCGGAACTGCCAGCCCGGCGCATGGCCGTGCATGTGGTGTGCGGTCAGGCACCAGTTCACATAGTCTGCCTTGTAGCTGCCAGAGCCCTTCTGACTTACGTCTTCAGGCCCAATCACGTCCCATAGGTTTGGTAAAGTTTCCATCATTGCTTAATCCTTAATCGTCACGCGAAGTGTTCTGGTGTCCTTGCCCTTAGGTGCCTTGCAGGTCACCTTGCTCTTTGAGCCCTCAACGAATAGCTCCTGCATCTCACCGATGCTCTCACGCAATTCGTTCTCAAACCCCTGCTGCATACCCTTCAGTTCTTTAATCTGCTCTTTGGTCTCATGAATCCGCATGGCGATATGCCACTCTTCAGCACTCATCTCACGACGTGCAGCATCGCGCTCTTCCAGACGCATGAGGTATTTCTTGCATCCATCAGAGGCGTCACTTGGCGGAGGTGTGCTGGTCTTGATGTGATTGCCAAAGTAACTCTCAGCACACTCAACAAGCGATTCAATGTGCTTATCGCTGCGCAGAATCTTGAACCACTCAATGTCATCTGCAGGGTGAAACCAGACGCCAAGAAAGCATGTGGTCGCGCCGCTCAAGAACATGTGCCACTGGCACTGGTCAAACTCAGACTCACGCACCTGGTCAGTCATAGGCTCACCGTAAAGATCTTTGTCAGACCACCAGCGCAGCTTGTACTCAAAAACCACTGATGGATTATCTGGGATGATACCATCAGGAGTAGCCCGATAGGTGACGTTCCTGCCATGACGATACAGAGTCTCACCCGGTCGCACTTCGGTATTTCCGTAAAGCCCTAAGTGCTCTGCCATTTGTTCTGTTCTGCGACGAAACACGTCTTCCGCCAAAATCCCCATGTTCATGATGTTGCTTGCACTAAAGTCATCCTCCGCAAGACCCATCGTCTTAATGAAGTCATCATGCGGCCCACGATATGAGCTTGTCCCATTTAGAACCGTGATACGGTCACTGCCGCAGCAGTACTTACGCAATGCTTGGTCGTCATCGGCATTGATGTAAATAAAGTCATCACCAAAGCCTCGGTGAAAAATATCCCTGACCTTTATCTTGTTCATCCGGCTGACGTAGTTATCAAGTTTCTCAACTAAGTTGCTGTCTGTCATTGTTTTCTCCTTTGGAGTTAAGTAAAGTTACCATCTGTAAACTACTTATAGGAGGACACTATGTCAACAGACGGTAAACAGAAGTCACAGTTAGTAGAGATTGGCGCGCTGTGGTACAGCACCAAGACCCCAGGGGTTATGACAGGTAAGCTTGGCAACGCACGTCTCGTGCTTCTGCCTAATGACCGCAAAGAAGGCGCTCAGCCAGATTGTCGAATCTTTGTGGCACCATTCGAAAAACGTGACCAGCCACAGCAGCAACCACAGCAGCAGCGTGGCGGTGGTGAAGACCTACCGTGGTAAAGCGTGAAGTAATCGTTTTCGATAAGGCGCGTCCATCTGAAGCTCCGACAAGGGTGGGCATCAATTATCGAAAACAGGCCAAGGGGGGCGCGCACCCCCCGAGGCCATCTCGGCCTAGTTCAGCCCCCAGTCAGACCAATTGATTCTTGGCTTACTGGATAGACCTACCTTCGACTGTCCCCCAATCTTCTCCTTCGGCACGTCCAGCGACACAAGGCGCGAGGCAAACTTACGTGGTCCCATGGGCTTACGGCTCATGCGCAGGCACCAGTCCTTAAAGTCGTCGTAGATGGTAGACAGGTACTCAAAGTCCTTGCGGTCGTCTCGCCGAGTACAGCAAGACACAACGAAGTCCAGCACCGCGTCAGCCTCTACGCGCCACTCCTGCTCTGCTTCAATGCCAGAGGAAGGCATAATGTAGTGCCCACGTTGAATCAGGTTCACAGCGCCTTGCAGCGCCCACATGATGATGGCTGCATGTTCCTTCTCCATGTCCGCAACGATTGAGTCCATGGTGCGCACAACGCCTTCCTTCTGGAAGTTGCGGTTCAGCGGGACAATCAAGAACCGACGGAAGTATCCCTCCGAGAAGTCCTTGCTGTTTGGCAGGTAGTTTGAACTGAAGATATGCGCAGCCTTTGGCCGTAGCTTCTGTGGTGCCTGATATGGCATCCGGCAGATAATCTGGTCACCTGCAACAACAGCCTTGAATAAGTCACTCACGTCATTGTCAGCGGTAGGTAGCTCAGTGCAGATGTTGATGCGGCAGCCAGCGAGCAGCGCCAACTGGTACTCACTGTTCCAGCGAGCAGGGGATGTTGCAGCTACATGCTCCGGTGGGAAGAGACCTTCGATGATGCGAGCAAGCGTGCTCTTACCATTGGCCCCGCCCCCTGTAAGCAGCAGCACCCGACTGAATCGCACTGCGATGTTTGACAGCGCAGCGCCGCAGAACTCACGTATGAGCTCTATCTTTACGCCCTGGTCCTCGTCGTCACGAAACAGGTCCTGCAAGAAAGCAATGAACGAACGCGGCACTACTACATTAGTAGGGGCATCCTGTTCGATACGCATCGTAGCCTTGTGGTCTGGAGAGTGTTTCTCCATGACAATGCGGTCGTCCTTAATTGAGACAAACCCGTTGGCAAAGCAAACGCCCGCAGCAACCTCGTCAAAGTAACCTGACCTTAGTAACTGCCGGTGAATAAGCAGGCTCTGATAGACACCATTGACCTTGCTGTTTGATAGCTTCACCCGACCTGGCGCACCATTCATACGAAAGAACGCGAGCCCGTCAAAGCCCTGGATGAGTGCCATCACATCCTCGGCATCTTGCCGAGTCCAGCACCCGCGCTCGTATGTCCAGATCACACCCTGCGATGAGCACACGTCCTCGTACGCCTGTTGCATTATGCGAATGAAGTGGCCCGCCAAGGTCACCTCACCGTCGTCTACAATTTCACACTTCTGTATTTCATCCATGAGATTTTTCATGAGTCCTCCTGTGGCTTCAAACCTACGCCCACAGACGAACGAACGCAAGCAGGATAAGGCAGGATGAACAAACGAATGGACGAACGAACGACGTACGGTAAGGTAATAGCGCGCAGGTTAGGGGTAGCAAATCGCTGCCAAAAAGCTATGCCGCAACCCATTGAAAACATTGCACAACCCGCTGCTCGAGACCGAGTCTGTTCGTACCCCCGATGCAAAGTTTTGTCTCGAGGTGGGGCGTATTGTGGCGGGTGGGGGGTGGAAATTATTTGTCAGGCTGGAGCTCTTTTTCTTCTGGCCCGTGTTTACCGATATGATACACTGGTCGCACATTCTAACACAGGAGGCGCACAGCGCATGAAGCAAGTCATTAACGGGTTACTATTTGACACAGACAAAGCACAGGAAGTCGCAAGGGATTGGGACGGCCACGCGAGTGACTATCACCACTGGCATGAAGCACTTCACAAGACCAAATCGGGCAGGTGGTTTCTAGCCTGCAAGGGCGGCCCTATGTCGCAGCACGCGAAGAAGACCGCCGACGGCTGGACTGGTGACCGGTACCTTAAGCCGATTAGCGCACCCGAGGCGCTCGCATGGTTGGAGCGCGCTGGATATGCCGAGACAGCATTAGAGCACTTCTCAGCACAGATTGAGGAGGCGTAAGCATGTTGGATTTTACCACACCCACAAGTGTAAACCCTGCAATGGGTAACGCCTTGCCTGCTGGCATCCACGTAACCATGGTATCAGGCAACGGTAAGACCGGACCCATTACCACAACCCGGACCCAGTCCGGCACATGCCCTAGCACCTGTCGACTATTGCAAGAGGGCGCGTGCTACGACCTAGGAGGCCGCTCCCGATTGCATCGGGACAAGCTAGACCAGGGAGCCTATCACCTGTGGTCGCATGAGCAGTTCTTTTCGCTCATGACGTGCTTCACCCGTGTGTGGCGCTGGGCATCGGGTGGCGACCTGCCTAATGACCCTAGGCACCCCTGCGATGGCCAGACCATAAACAAGGCGTTCTTAGTGCGTATGGTGCGCAAGGCACAGAGCCTTGGTCAGGTCCCAATCATCTATACACACAAACCTATCTTTAACGTGAGCAACGCTTACGAGCGCAATAAGAGAGCGATACGGGCAGCCATGAAGGCAGCGCCTAAAGTGGCCATCAACGTCTCTTGTGACACCCTGGCACAGGTAGACCGAGCATCGCGGATGGGATTCAACACCACGGTTACCCTTCCAGAGGATGCACCATCGCGCCTAGTCACTAAGGGCGGTCAGGTCATCAAGGGATGCCCCCAGCAACTCAGCAAGTCAGGCAGGCGCTTTACGTGCGCCGAGCACTGCAAATCGCGCAACGGTTTACCTATCTGCGCAGACCCTAACCGCGGTTTTACCGTCGGATTTTATGCCCACGGCGTGAAGCGTAAGAGCTACAGTGAGCGCCTGAAAATTTGGAATCAGTAAGGAGACACAGACAATGCCAAGACACCGCAGAAGCTACAGAACAAGCCCAGACTGGTTTTCACCCCCTAACCCCTTCGAGGGCCCAGACATTGAGGAGATTTACGAGAGAGCAGCGCAGAAGCTTGGGGCCGAGGAAGCCAAGCGCCAATACCGCGCAGCCTATCGGAACTATGCCACCGCCGGATTCCCTGGCGAGTGGATTGAACGAAACGCGATGACCTCAGTCATCATCGAAGCCGGATTAGGCGACGAACTAACAGAGGAGTAAGACAATGCCAGCAATGAATGAGGGACTAGAATTTTACACACCAGACGAGGTAGCCGAGTGCCTAGACTATCACCCGGACCCGGACAATCGAATCTACAAGGCGCTGTGGGCTACACTCGATAGCGACCTGTGGACGGTATTCATCCGCGCTTGTGATGGTACCCATGCGACGGCCTACGCGAGCGAGGAGGAGGCATGGGCAGCCGTTGCCAAGCATGTAGGCCATGAGGTCCATTGGGAGGACCGCGCGTTAAATCGGGTGGTCGACTCGGGCGGAGGCGTGGTCTCAGTGTCGCAGATAGACGGCACGCGAACACTTGCCGATGTTTGGGACACGCTCCCGGAAGACATTCAGGAGCGACTCAACAAGGCGGTCGAGTCATGATGCTGTGTGAGCGGTACGAGCCGCGCAGTTATGGCCAGTTCGACACGGAAGTATGCGACGCTTGCGGCGCTCGCATCCCAGCCGGAGCGAGCTACATCGAGTTAGCCTGCGCGCACAGTGGGCATCGGGTTTACTGCTCTCGACGGTGTGAGCAGGCAGGAAGGCCCGCAAATCATACTTGTTTCTTTGACCTGGAACGTTCGGAACTCCCAGGCTTGACCTAGGATTTAGGGCCCGCAAGGGCCCGTTCCTTTATCCTGTTTAGACCAAATCACGAGAGGTAGGACCAATAGTAGGATGATAAAGCGCCCCCTTTATCCTGTGCTCAGAAGGTAAACAAACGAAAGAGCAGTGATAACAGAGACTTAAGGGAAAGGATTTATTCGTCAGGATTTAGGGGTCTCAACCTTTCTAGAAAATATCCTCTAAAAAGTTTCGGAGCTCAAAGCGTTCGCTTTATCCTGCAGGCAAACGAACGGACGGATGAACGAACGAACGAACGGCTCGCGCGCACTACACCTCTAGACAAAGTGTCTCCAATCCATCACATTTATAGAGAATTCACTGGCCACAGGCTGGGCGGATATAAACTGTGGTCTCTTGTCCGGTCTGTGGTCTCCCTTCGGGGAGCCTAAGAGGCGGGGAGATAGCCACCCAGTCAGACCTACCCCCGGAAAGAAATTCCGCTTTTTTTGTACGTTTTCTATGCACCCAGCGTAAACCCTGGGTATATTCAACTCATCAACTGGCGGTTGCGGCCGCCCACAGACAGGAGTTAAGCATATGAAAACATTGAGAATCAGTGACAACGAAGTGGCAATCATCGCAGAGGACGGCAGCTTGAACGGAGGCGTACGGAAGAGCGGGACACACATTATCTTTAACAACCTGCAGGACGCCAAGCGCGCATGGGAGCTCTTCACCAGCGATGCGCTGGAGTACCGGGAGCCGGAGCCAGCTGTGCGACCTGCGGACCTGGAAATGCTCAGCAAGCGCATCGACGGCCTGGAGATTGACGTGCGTTACGAGGAGATTAACGAGGAGGATAATCAGGAGGATTTCGCCGACCTGCGCAAGGAGCTTGAGGACCTGCGCCAGGAACAACAGGACCTGCGCCAGGAGCTGGAATCGGTCCGAGGTTACGCCGTCAACAAAGAGGAGGTTGACGACATTATCGAGGAACACGAGCGCCACGCGGACCACGCCGATGACGCCCACATTCATGACCTCATCGCCCAGTTCATCATCGACGATGACGCAGGCACGCTGCGGCGCAAGGTTGTGGGTATCGTGGCGGACAAGCTGCTAGGCCGCTAAGGCCAGGCGCTGGGCTACAGTCGTGAGACTGCGGCCCAGGCGCGGGTTAAGAAGGACGCTCGGCTACGCCTCGCGACGTTGTTCAAACGACTCGCTGCGCTCGTCGAGGGTTGCGCTCGCTTCGCTCGCTTGTCCTCGCTACGCTCGGGAGAAGGTCACTCGCTTTGCTCGTGTCTTCGTTTAAAGCGCTCGCTGCGCTCGCTTGTTGAACGAAGGACCGACTCCGTCGGACGGACGTTTCCGCTGACGCGGGGGGGTATCCCCCTTTTTCTTTTTCTATTTCTATTTCTAATACCCTCACACTCACTCCCCACCTTTTCACATGACACACTGCGTCAAGCTACATTCTCTCCCTTAGAATATGCTCCCAGCATGAGGGACTCCGATATTCTCAAGACCATGCTAAGTCGCAAGCTCAATGTGCCGCCCCGCCTCTGGGCCTATGCCATGCTGGTTGGTGATGCTCGTGGCCGCAGCAATGATGGCCGCAGGAGCAAGATTGGCTTCACCAAGAAGCTTGGTCGGCATACTGATTTGATAGGTGCCTTTTCGGAGGTGTTTATTTACCACGCTTTTCTGACCATGGGTGGCTCAGAGGAGTTGTTGTCAGCGCTGCGGCAGAACATATTTGACCCTCGCGGCGGAACAGCGACCAGCGATGTAGATCTTGTGGTGGATGGCAATCGCCTGGACATAAAGTCTTTTGACTGTGCCCCGAATAAAAAATTTTTTGCGATTAACAAGCGCAAGCATCGCGCCCTTGCCGGTAAGTGCGACCACTACCTTTGCATGCTGGTCCCACCATTTGGCAAGCACGCTGTTCTGACGAACCTGGTTAAGTGGTCATCGGTCAGCGAGTGGGAGGAGCGCGACTTTATCAACTCTGGTAACCCGGCGCTAATTCTTCCGATTGATGAATTTCGCAAAGAGTACCTGCCATACAGCAAGTGCAAGATGGATAAGATGCATGACAAAGAAGAGGTTCGAAGCATGTGCGATGATGCGCAGTTAAGGCATCAGCTACGGTCTCATTTCACTGGGCTTGAGGGCTGGGTCTGACACTCACTTCGCAGAATTCGCAACTACAGAGCGCGAACATTTTTCGTGCGCCTGTTGCAATAGTTTCGAATATTTACCTAATATAGCAAAAAAACCACAGGAGACGAAAATGGATAGTTCAAACTGTTATACCGTCAGAGAAGTGGCCGATCGCTGGAAAGTATCGGAAGCTTGTATCCGGCGTCTCTGCACCAATCGGAAGATTCGTGTATTTCGCTTTGGTCGCACCGTCAGAATTCCCAAGGAAGAAGTAGACCGAATTGAGCGCGAGAATATAAACTAACTTCATGGCAGACAAACTCGTAGACATGAAGAAGTTGGTAGCCCGGTACGAGACCAATGCGTTCGGAGCACTAAGCAAACAGGACAAGGCCAACTTGGCTGAGGATGTTGATGCAGCCTTGGAGACAGAAGCGGCTGGTCTGAAAATGAACGCCGTTCCGGTCGAAGCCCGGTACCTACCAAGACTGGCAGATATTCAGCAGAATATTTATTCGGTGCTGGAGAGCGAGAGCAGGAAGTTGGCTGATGCCAGTGTCCGACGCTATCACGAGACGCTGAGCGCAGAAGAAGTAAAGTTACTTGGTGTGGTTACAAGGAGTCTTTGTCAGCTTGGAGACCTTGAAAGGGGCTTGCGGCAAAACGACCAACTCAGTAGCATGAGCGATGAAGATCTTCAGAGATTGGCTGGGGAAGCTTTTAAGCAACTGGAGACTAAGGGGCAAAAGAAATAATGGCGCTAGCACAAGAGAGACGACTGCCAATTCGCATCCGCGTGGCTGATGCGTCTGATGCGCCCATGATTTACTCGAACTGGCTCAAGTCGTACCATGGCCAAAACAAATCGATACCGAAAGCGGTGATGAACAAGTTACATCGCCAGGTTGTGGGCAGACTTTTGAGCGAAGCCCATACAGTCGTCGCGGTCATAGACCTGCCGGACATGGATGATGAGTTCTGTGGCTGGCTATGTGCAGACCGTACCGATAGATTTTTTATATGTCACTGGGGTTATGTGAAGCGTGAATACAGGACCTTTGGCGTAATGACAGCAATGCTTAATGCGTTTGATTACAAGCGCGGTGAGCCAACGCTGGCTAGTCATGATTTTGTTCTCCGTAAAGACCTTCGGCGGCACAACATTAGCCTTGTCCCGCATCTCTGCCATGAAGGCGGACTAGAGCAGGTCAACAAACTCTACAATGGAGAACTCAATGCAGTCAGTTAAGCTCAAATGTATCATGATTAGCGACAATGCCCGCCCGGTATTCAATCAGCGCTTTATCGACGTCACTACAAACCCACAGTTTAAGCTTGAGCTCATGGGTAACTGGATTTCGGTCAAATTAGGCGATTCTGACCCACGTTTTGTGCCCGTGGCTAACATCTCATGGATGGGGCCGCTAAATTCTGCTGATATGGCCCCAAAAGAGACCCCAAAACGGGGTCGAAAACCAAAAATCAAGGCGGTAGCCGATGAGCCAGCAAAACAAGCAGTATGATGCGCGTCAGGTACTAAAAGAGTACCTAAAACGGCATGGTGACCTGTCCGAGTTACGGGATGAGAACCCAGATGCCGAAAATCGCTCATTTGCTTGGCATAAGCACCTCTTACCGCAGCAAATGGAATATATTACCGACGAATCGCGCCTGAAAACGGCTCTTTGCAGTCGTCGAGCGGGTAAGACTTATGCATCTTGCTACTATCTCATTGAAACATGCATGAAATTTGCGGAATCGACGTGCGCATACATCGCATTGACTCGTTCGAGCGCAAAGAAGCTCATGTGGGCCGAATTGCAGCGTGCAAACCGCAAATATTACCTAAATATTCACTTCAACAACTCGGAATTGACTGCGACTTTTCCAAATCACAGTCAGCTTATTCTTACTGGTGCTAATGATGAAGCTGACATTGATAAGCTACGTGGCCTTAAATATCAGTTGGTTATTCTCGATGAGGCCGGGTCTTTTGGTCGCCACATTGATGCACTGGTCGAAGAAGTCTTGGAACCGGCGCTAATTGACTGCGATGGCACCTTGGCAATGATTGGTACGCCCACTGCGGCGTGTAGTGGGTTTTTCTATGAAGCATCGACAGGACTTCGGCCCGGATTCAGTCAGCATCACTGGACCATTCTCGAAAACTCATACATCCCACACGCTGGAGAGTATCTCGACAAGAAGCGCGAGTCCAAAGGCTGGGGAGATGACAATCCAGTATACCTCAGAGAGTGGTGCGGACGTTGGGTTAGGTCAGACGATTCGCTTGTGTACCGATATCACAGCCACAACATTGTTGACGGCCTCCCCGACGACCATGATTTCGAATACATCCTTGGGGTCGACCTTGGATACCACGATGCAACTGCCTTCGTCGTCATGGCTTATAGTCGAGACCTACCGTATGTCTTCATCGTCGACTGCCAAAAGCAATCCAAGATGCTGCCCACCGACATTGCAGAGCGAATCGGTGATCTTGCCGACGAGTACGACTTCACCAGAATCGTCGCCGACACAGGTGGATTGGGTAAGTCTATTGTTGAAGAGTTTAAGGTTCGCTACGGGCTCCCTATTTACCCGGCGGAAAAAACCAAGAAGATGAGCTACATCGATATGATGAACTCGGACTTGGCCGATGGCATCCTCAAGGTAGTACAAGGGTCTGACATTTTAGACGAGTGGCAGAATCTTCAGTGGGATGAAGACCACCGCAAAGAGGACGCACGTTTCGAGAACCACCTTGCCGATGCTGCGCTTTACGCCTGGCGAGAGTGCAGGCACTATAGATACGAGGCCCCGATAGAGCCTCCTAAGTATGGTACTCCAGAGTACTGGGAGATGATTGAGGACAAGCATTGGGCTGAGTCAGCAAAAAATCTCGACCGTAACGAATCAGATAGATGGTGGGCTGCAGGCACATCGATTGAGAGGCTGCAATGATAGGCAAGAGCGCGTACATGGACCAAAAGTTTTGGTGGGAATCTGAAGAGGACAACCCGCAGGAGTTGATTTACTCACTTCTCGAAAACCTTAAAGATCGAATTGAGACACGTGCGGACCACGATATTTTGCATCTGTCCCTATTTGAGAACTACTACAATAACGCGCTAAACCCCGCAGGATACAAGACTGGCACGCTTTTCGACGATGACCGCGTTACCTTCAACGTCATCGCGTCGTGCTGTAATACGGTCACGGCTAAGATTGCCAAAACGAGACCGCGCCCAATCTTCTTAACAAGTGGTGGCGACTTCAGCCTGAAGCGTAAGGCTAAGCTGCTGACTAAGTTTGTCGATGGGATGTTCTACCAGGTCGACCTTTACAACGTCATGCAGCGAATCTTCCTTGATAGCTGCGTGTTTGGGACCGGCGTTCTTAAGGTGTTTATTGAAGACAATCAGGTCAAGGTTGAGCGCGTCTTCCCTAGTGAAATTATCGTTGATGAGTATGAGGCTCGCTATGGTGATCCTCGCTCTATGTTCCAGCGCAAGGTCATGCCTCGTGAAGTAGTGGCAGGACTGTTCCCGAACCACCAAGAAGAGGTGGCTGCAGCAGCGCCATGCGACCCAGAGGACCGTAGCTATAATACCGGTGACATGATTGAGGTTATCGAGGCTTGGCATATCCCGTCTGTCTCTGGTGGTGACGATGGCCGACACGTTATCTGCATCGACAATGCGACGCTATTCGACGAGAAGTATGAGAAGGACTACTTCCCGTTTGTCACCCTTCGATGGTCACGCCGTATGCTGGGCTTCTATGGCCAAGGTCTGGCTGAGCAACTCCGTGGCATCCAGGCAGAGATCAATCAACTTCTCCTCAACATCCAGGAGCAGATGAATCTTGCGACACCGAAGGTGTTCTTAGAGCGTGGCTCACAGGTAGCTAAAGAGCAGATTAACAACCAGACCTGGGGCATCATCGAATACGAAGGTCAGCCACCGCGTTTCTTCGTACCCCAGACTGTAGCGGGTGAGGTATTCAGTCACCTCGACCGACTTTACAATCGCGCTTATGAAATCTCTGGCATCAGCCAATTGTCTGCGACGAGCCTCAAGCCAGCAGGCTTAGAGTCTGGTGTTGCACTGCGCGAGTACAGCGACATTGAGACTGAGCGCTTTGTCATTGTTGGCCAAGCATATGAGGCGGCATTCCTAGAGGTTGCGCGTCAGATGATTGACCTAGCTAAAGACGTATCCGAGCAAGGCAAAACTTACGAAGTTATTTCGTATGGCGATAAAGACATAGAGAAGATAAAGTGGTCGGAAATTAAACTGCGTGAAGACCAGTATCGGATGAAAGTTTATCCGGCGAGTCTTCTCCCGACCACGCCAGCCGCACGCCTACAGACAGTCATTGAAATGTCTCAGGCAGGTTTGCTTGATAAGGCGGAGACTCGTAGTCTTCTGGATTTCCCTGATATTGAGCAATACAATCGCTTGGCTACAGCACCACTAGATGAAGCTGAGATGTTGGTCGAAGAGATATTGGAGAAGGGTAAATATCACCCACCTGAGCCTTTCAGTAATCTCCAACTTCACCTACAGTTCTTTCAGCGGGCTTATATTGAGGCCAAGATAAACGGTGCCCCGGAAGATCGTTTAGCCATGATGCGTCAATATATGCAGAGTTGCTTTCAGCTTCTCCAGCCACCGGAGCCGCCTGTCGCTGCCATGCCAGGAGGGCCAACCCCAGTACCCGGTGGTCCCGCTCCTACCGAACTAACGCCTACGGCAACACCGCCGAAGGAGGCCATTGATGCGCTGGCAGAAGCAGAATTGCCAGCCCCACAAGTAACTGGTGCCACGCAAGAAGGTGTGCCAGTTTAAGGAGAGAGTATGACTGAGGAAGGTGCAGTTGCAGAAGAGGTTCAATCAGTTCCTGATATGGGAGAATCTTCTGGAGGAGATGCTGGAGGATCCCCTGGAGGAGGAGACGTTCCACATGAAACAACTGGAGCGGATGATAATAACGATGGAGTGGAGAGCAGCGATGCAGGAACTCCGCCCGAACCAGCGCCCGACCCATTCAGCAGGCGATTTGCCCAACTAGCTCGCGAGCAAAAGAAGTTGCGCCAAGAGCGCGACGAAATGAAGCGTGTTCAGCAGGAGCTAGATGCACGCAAAAGTACGGTCTCATCGTTTGATGACCTACAAAGACTTGCACGTGAGAATCCTTACGAAGTCATGCAGAAACTAGGGCTAGACTACGAAGCCCTTAGCCGACAAGTCCTACAAGATGGCGAGATTACCCCCGAGCAGAAGATGGCCGGGGAAATGAAGCGCCTTCGCGATGAGATTGATTCGATGAAAGCGGAGCGAGCAGAGCTTGTGAAGCAGGAAGAGGCGAAGAAATATCAGGACACTTACGGTCGTTTTGTTGACGAGATTAAAACTTTTGTGGACAATACAAATGAGTTCGACTTCGTTA
>Ga0208767_1001667_pt1 | contig 17364 bp, 9 predicted proteins | sample VirMetDEL_Mar_21_FD_184514 | JGI IMG/M metagenome (GOLD analysis project Ga0208767, IMG submission 184514) | Aqueous microbial communities from the Delaware River and Bay under freshwater to marine salinity gradient to study organic matter... | ecosystem: Environmental > Aquatic > Marine >... | reverse complement strand
CTTGCCTGGAACTGCTCGTCTGTCTCAGTGGCTCTCTTTGGTTCCACGTCAGCAGGCGCCTCCTCAGTGACAGGAGCCTTTTCTGCAACAGCTTCTTGCTGTGCTTCTGGGGCATCAACCGTAGTCTCTACACCCTGAGAGGCTCTTCTGAACTTGTCTGCAAGATCAAAAAGGCCTTCGTCCCCCTTGATGACGTTACCCTTAACGCCAAGTCCCTTAAACAACCTATTGAAGGCTGCACGGATTTTGTCTTTTACAGTTACAAAATCATTTGGGTCTTTTGCGTAGTTTACAAGAACAGAAATGATTGCCTCCTCTTGCTGAGTTGCCTCATCTCTGTTTCCATAGAATTTTTTTGTATCGGCAAGAACTTTTGCAACAGCCTCGGCGCCTTTAGTATTGCCCTTAGCAATGCGTTCCATCTCCTCAAACAGCTTCTGTCTTGACTCAGCATCCCTTCCTATAACGTTTTCAAGCACCGCGTGACCAAACTCCTCAAACGCATCTATTTCTTCTGTATTGTTGTTGAGGTGTATTGTGTTCGTGCTCTTGTCATAGTACCCATATATAAGCCCTTTCTTGTTCACAAGAGCCTTCATCTCAGCTTTCAGTTCTGGAGAGATAGTGCCGAATGAGGCGTCAGTTTTGTGAAACTTAACCTTGGTTCCAAGCTTGTTCAATATGCCCCTGAAGGCATTTGTCATTTTGTTTATCGCATTGGCAACAGGGAGTGAAATCTGACCACGCGCATCTCCCACAACCTCTGTGTTTGACAAGTCGATCGTTTCTCCCTTTCCAACATTGATCTCAAAGACATCTTCTTGCTCTGTCTCTTCAACCACCTCTTCTTGCTCTGTCTCTTCAACCGCCTTTTCCTCTTGTGCCTCCTCTACAGGAGCTTCTTCTGCTTGAGCCTCTGGCGCCTCTTGAGGAGCTACCATCTCTGCCATGGTATTCTCATCAAACATAGATAGCTGACCCTCCTCTTGTTGCTGGTCAGCTGGGGCAGCCTCTGTTGCTTCTGGAATCCTTTCGTGTGATTCAGATTCCTCTTTGGTTACGACTTTTTCCTGTGCTGGAGCAGCCTGCTCTGAAGCATCGGGAACCTCGTTCACTTCAGCGACGTCCTGCTCTGCCTCTTGTGCGGCCTTCTGCTCAACAGCGCTGTTTTCAAGCTCAGCCTTAGCTTCAAGCACAGCCCCAAGTCTTTCCTCAAGCTGCTTCTTTTCTTCCTTGGTGACCTTAGATCCATCCCAGTATCTTCCTTCCGTGAGGATCTGCTTGATGTTTGTAATGTCTTGGTTGTAACGGAGAGCCTTAGCCTTGTCAGCGTCGTTGAGTGAGTCGTAAAGATCAGACTCTTCTTTGGTCAAAACCTTTAGGGCAGCCATGGCCTCAGTCCTTTGTGCTTCATACGTAGCCCTCAAGTCTGGATTTGCCTCTGTCTCTATTTTTTTGTTTAGAGCCGAAACCTGCCTAAGCAACTCCGACCTAGCCTTCATGGTTTTAGTATGGCCTTGGTTTGATGCGTATGCAGCTATCGAAACGATCCCAGCCCCACCTGCCATGCCAGCGAAAAAGGAATCCACAACCTGCCAGGGGTTCAAATCCTTTACGTTTCTCCCATTTGCGACAGCATCTATCGCATCGATGGACCAATTAGTGGCCTCCACAATAGCTTCTTCCAACCCTTCTGCGGCTGTGTTCTTCAAGATTGTTCTCTTAAGAGACATCTTGGCTGCATCAGAGGCTATTTCTCTTTTTGCAGCTTGCAATAACCCTTTCTTAGCGCCTATTCCCATGCTCATAGTAGCTCTTTCTACAACAAATTCGGCTGCAGACTTAGCGGCTGAAGTAATAAGCGCAGAGCTCTTGCTTATGTGAGGCGAGTAAGTTCTTACCTGACCATAGTTATTTGCAAATATATCTACAGCAAGGGGTGCGCCCTTTAGAGCCATGACTTCCATGAAGGTCCTAACGCCATCCGCCATGACGTTTGCAGTCTCTACTGCTGTAGTCTTAACAAAATCCCCTGCAGTTATCTCTCCATCAAAAAACAAACCAGCTCTTTCAGTGAGTCCAGCTTCATAGGCTTTTTCAGAAACATTCTGAGACTTGTAGTATTCATTCTTTAACGCTTGCCTTTCAGCATCAGCTTTTTGAATTTTGTCCTTGTAATAAGCAGCGGTAAGATCACTATCTCCCCTTGTGTACAGCTCTGAACCAAAGTTTTCAGCTTGGAACAAAGCCATACCAGAGATCGCGTTTCTTATGTTTGTGGAAAGGTTCTTTCCTATGTAATCAAAAAATCCTGGGTCTTCGGTCTCTCCAAGCTTTTCCCTCAAGAAGAGATTGACTTTTTCTTCGTTTTCTTCTTCGTCCCTCACAGTCCTATCAAAGGACTCCATCATAAGCAAGTTGAAATCAGAATCGCTGTATGGATTGTAAGATCTATCTATACCCAGTTGAGCATTGAGCTCGTTTGCGTTTTTAAGCGCTTTTTCATAACCAGACTTACCTTCTAAAATAGATTTTTTTGCAGCGGCAGTAATGTTAGCCCTTGTCTCTTCTGAGTATTCGTCCTCTATGGAAAACTCAGGAAGCATTCCAGCTGATTGTGATTGCTCAATAAGCTTGCTAATATCAGAGTCAGTGCCCTCATTTACCGCTTCAAGAAGTTTTTTCCCAAAGTGACTTTGAGCTACGGACGTAGATATAAGCTCGTCGTTTTGACCTAGCTGATAGACAAGTGGGTCAGCTACCGTTTCTGGAGCTCCAGTCCCACCAGACTCGAAGTCTCCAGGCGAAGACTCGAATGGAGAATCTTTTTTTTTTAAGAGTCCGTCGTAAGCCTCTCTCTGCTCTGCAAGCAACTGCTGAAGCCTTTCTCTATCCTCTATTAGGTTTCTCTGCTGCTCTTCGTAGTCAGCCACAATCATATTGTAGCTGCTGTCAGCGTCAAAGCCAACAGAGCCCATGAGTTGCATTATCTGCTTGTCGCCCATTCCCTGAGCTCTGAAAGCCTTAAAGTACTCTTCCTGGCTCGTAATTGCTGATGGGTTCGTAGGGCCTTGAACCCCTTGTGGCTGTTGCCCGTTTTGGGTTGGATCAGTCATACTGCAAATATACTTTAATTGGCTTACCTGAGGTTAGCCTTATTCCACTCTTCAGGGCTATAATTAAGCTCTATAGCATCCTCTTTAGTAAGACTTCTAAGAATTTCTGTCCTAATAGCCTCACGATCCCCTGTTTCCTTAGCTATTTTTTCCGCTTTTTCAACCGCCTCTTCGTAATTCCTTCTTCTCTCTTCATTTTTTTCTTCATTTATTTTCTCTCTAATCCTCACAAGTTCTTCAAACTCCTGCTGTGCTCTAGCTTCTTCGTTTTGCCTTCTTTGTTCTTCTTCAGCCTGGGCTTTCTGTTGCTGATCTCTAAAAATGTATACAGCATTGTTTGCTGCGACTGCATTAGCCTTACCCTGCTCAGCCTGAAGAGCTGCTAGGGCTTGTGGGTCTCTGGCGATTCTGTTGAAGATAGCCTGACCTTCTCCGCCCACATTTGGACCGATGGCAATATCCTTCTGCTCAGTGCTGGTGACAGTCTTCTCGGTGTATTGAGGCCTATCGACTTCGTCAAGATCGTTGTACTGTTCCTCAGTAAGGATTCCAGCTGGGCCTTGATAAATACGCTCCTTGCTCGACACTGTGATTCTGGCCATAGGTTGCGGGCCGTTTTGAGCCAGTGGATCCACCCCAAAGCCTTGAATCTCGTACTCCCCAGTAGAGCCTATATCTGAACCAGAGAACTTAATTGGGTCTGAGTCTCCTGTTTCTGGGTTGACAATAGCAATCATGCTATACCCCTGAGCTGCATCAGACGGACCAAGTCCTGATTCAAGCGCATTCTGCTGTCTTTCTGGAGTGTTGACGTACAATCCTCCTGGGGTGTACCTTGTTGGAGCCTCCACTTCTTCTAGAAGTTTCTTGTTCTTGGCTATCTGTTGTCTTCTGAGAATCTCAGAGCTATCGATTGCTGTGCGTGCATAGTCAATGAACTTGTCTCTCTCTTGATTCAAGAGTGACCATCCAGAACCAGTGTTCTCGTTGATGATAAACTTTCCGCTAGAGTCCTTTTCTCTAGCCTGTCCTGGCTCTCCCCAAACCTCTCTCCACGCAGCTGCAAGTTCTGGGTTGCTCTCAACACGAGAGAACCCGTTAGGCCCCACTTGAAAGGCCTTTGCTTGGTTGTCGTCGCTAAAGAAAGTGCTCTTTCCAGACTCGTCCATGTAGTCCTCGGTGATCTGCATTCTAAGAAGCATGCCACTTCTGTTTGCATTCTCAGACAAGGTGTCGTACTCCATGGCAGCGTTCTCTTCCTTGAAGACACCGCCACCACGAGCAATGATTCTAGACTGAACACCCTCGTCTTGAGCGGAGGTTTGCAAGTCCCCTACATCGGCTTTACGCTGTGTAGGCTGATACACAGAAGTGTCAAGGATGAACGCTGCGTTCGCAGAATCCACAAGAGACCCCGTCTTAGGGTCTCTAACCATAACCTTTCCGTCTTTGTATATAAACTCTTTTCTAAACGCTTGATCCGCTCTGGCAACAGTTCCTGCATCAACCTCGTTGTACTCCATGCCTGGAGGCAATGCCAAGTTGAGGTCTGCCATAGTGCTAGCGCCTGCTGTAGACATTGTGTTTAGCTGAGCAGAATCCTCGACTCTCTGACCCTCTCTAGACACGAGCATGTTGTAAGTCTGCCTAAAGTCACCTATGAGCTTCTGAGCCTCGACAGGGTCGTTAGCCTCTCTTATCTGCTGCCTAAGCTCATCAGCAGCGTCTCTAAGCGCAGGAGCTGCGTCATCACCAGCCTTAGATACGTCGAACCCAGCCACAGCGTTGAGGTCTTCCCTCATCATGTTCTGAGCCCTTTCGTATATACGACGAGCTTCGTTCTTTTTCGCCATAAGGCTAGCGTCCAGAGCTCTTATGGATTGAGCCACGCCTGACGACGTTGCCCTTGCTTGTTGAGTCCTTGCAGTCTGTTGTGGAGCTTGGCTTGCGCCCTGTCCAGTTGGTAAATAGCCGACAGCCATTAGTCTTTGAATTGAGGTTGAGACAGGAGATCCTTCATGAACATAAGCAGCTCCTTAGCGTCTCCTTCTTCGATTAGATTTTCCATTTCTGACACCTGCTTAGGGTTGAAGACCAACTCCCCTCCTGTAAGCTCCGCCTCCTTCTCTCCATTCTCCTCGTCTATCACAGCCTTCTTGTTGGTCTTGTGGCTAAACTCGCCCTTGGTCTTGAATCCTTCTTCTCCCATATAGCCTCCGTCCTCAAACTTAAGCCTGCCGCCGAACTCGATGTTTTGAGTATCTCCTGGGTTCCCATAGTCTGGGTCATTAAGCAAGCCCAAGATGCCAAGTCCTGATTGAATGCCACTTGCTGTTGCCTGAGGGCCAGCAGCTTCTTCAGCAGTGGTAATGTCCATCAAAGCTTTTCTAGCCTCATCAGCAGAAGTTCCTGCTCTATCCATAATCTCCTTCTCCAAGTCTCTCTTGTACTGTCTGCTCTCCTCTTCAAACGCAGCTGGAATCTTGTCTGCGTCAGCTTTAGTCTGCAGAGCCTGCATCCTTGCAGCATCTTCTCCAGCGTCATACTGCTCAAGAGTTCTCAAAAGACCAGCTGCAGACCTTGGGTCTCCAGACTGAGCTCCAGACACGATGTCAGACCTTCTTTCTTGAGCTCTTCTATCTTGACTCTCTAACAGCGCCTCACCTGCCTCCTTTGCGGACTGTGCAGCATCAAGAGTTTCTTGAGTAACACCAGGGGCTTCCCTTAGCATTGCAAGTTGCTGTTCGTAGGCTTTCTTGCCTTCATCGAGCTGATCCTCAAACTCACCTCTTTTGTAGTCGAGACCAGCCTCCAGTTCGTTTTTGGCTCTTCGTCTTTCAAGCAACCCACCAGCACCAGAAAGAATGCTCTTGCCAAGATCAGAACCGAGAAAGTTCATAAGCTTACCCCCGAAGCCTCCACCGCCTCCGCCTGCAGCAGCCTGAGCCGCTCCAGATCCAAAGTCACCTTCAAGAAACCCCAAAAGGTTTCCCAAGCCTCCACCGTCTTGATATGTTCTGTATTTTTTATGCTTTCCCATGTCTGCAAAAATAGTAAATGTTAGCCATTGTGGTCAAGGGCTGTAGGTTCATAATCAACGTTTATCGCGTAAACTTCAAAGTCTTCACTCCCAAGAAGGATTGCAAGGTCAGCAAACTGACCCTTTGGCTGCTCCCCGTTCTTGTCAAGGTACACAGCAAAAACTGGCTCACCTACAACAAGGTCATGAGTTCCATTAAGACCAAAAGTTAAAGAGCTTACAGTCAAAGTTGTGGAAGAATCATAGTTTGAAACCAAAAACATACCATCAGCTCCATTTTCAAAGTCTTGAGTTGGATTGCTAGTAAAGATAACTTCGCCTCCGCTAAAAGTAATTGGTACTGAGCCGTCAACGGAGAAAATAGAATTTTCTTCGTCAATCTCAGTGCAGACACCCATGTACTCTACGTTAGACAAAGAAACTACAGCTATCTGGTCTCCAACAGATCCGTAAAGAATACCCCCTTTTTCTTTCAGGGCTCTTGGCTTGATGTTTTTAGGTATGGCATTGCCTGTGCTGTTGTTCACAACAAACACGCTTACCGCATCTTTTTCAAGAGACCTGTAGTCTGGCGACTCCAAAGAGAAGGCCTTGTACATTTTGTTTGCGGAGGGGTTGTCATTGAATGCAACCTGAACCCCTGAAGGCACAGCACAGGAACCAAAGAAGCTGTTGTTGGTGTCAGCAGACTCATCATGACGCCACGATATGGCCACGCCTGACGAAGGCTCTGATCCCTGCTCCTCTGTAGCTGTAGGTGATGCAACTGGAGATGTCAACAGTATGTCCTTGACCCATGCTATGCACGAAGAAGCAAAGCTATACCTGCTCTCCCAAAAGCCTCCGTTATTCTTGAACGCTATTGTCTCCTTCATCTTGATAATTTATTGTGATACCGCTACCAGCCAATGGCACGGCAACGAAACTTCCGTCTTCAGTAATAACGCCTGTAAAATTAGCGCCAAATTCCTGTATAAATCTCAGCAGATCCAAAGTCGTTACAGTATTATCTCTATTGTTGTCTGTTCTAATATTATTTCCTGTCGAACCCGTCCCTTGCCTAAGACTGTAAACCAAATAAGCCGCATTCCTTGCAAGAAGAACTTGTGATGGATTGTTTACGTTGTCTACCTTTATGTTCAGAGATGCTGTCGTAATTTCAGAATCATCAAGCTCTGATGCAAAGACTGTAACTGGGATTCTATTATCCTCACCTTGACCAAACTTAGACAAAAGCTCAAGCAAGTCACTAGTCAAGGCGTCACCATCAAGGTTAATATCTGAAACAAGCTCAAAATCAAAGTCTTCTGTTTCCCTTATGGCTTGCTCAAGAGCAAAAATAGCCTCCTCCGAGAACTCAATAGATTCTATCACTCTTTCCTCCTCTCCCTCGCCGCCTCCCTCGCCGCCTCCGTCATCAGTCTCTTCTTCCACCTCTTCGCACTCGGAGATAAAGATATTCAAGGCCGCAGGATCCACGTTGTAAACACTCAAGATATAGTTGTCTTTGTATGGGTCGTAACCCCCAACAACCTTGATAGCCCCCAAGCCGTTTTGCTGATCCTCTTCTGCCTTTTCAAAAAGCTCTTTGAAGAAACTCTTCATGCCAAGGTCAGATATAACCTGAAGACCGTTAGAAGGGGAGAACCTGTATACCTGCCTGTTTGACTTGCTGGCAAAGTATATAACATTTCCTATCTGACAGATAGACTCCTGGTTCCCATCGCAACCATAGTTGCCTGAATAGTACTGCTCTGTTCCCAACACCTCTTTGGCAGCCACAAGAGACTTGGCATTGCCAAGATCCGTAATCAAGTTTCTGTTTACAGGTATTGAGCTACTTCTGTTTGATTGTATGCAGAAGATAGAGTCATCGTTATTGAGCAACCCATTGATGTCACCGAACTCAGAAGGCATGTCCTTGAACTGACCCTTGGAAGGGTTGAAAGATGTCAAAGAAAGAATCTTTGATGCAGGGTTGTTCTTATCTGAGTAGGTAAGAGACGCACTCCTTCTTATCTGTGATGCATCTGGGTTGACCAACTTGAACTTCCCCTTCCCATTTACGTCTGCGTTTCTAACTTTGTAGCTAAATACTTGAGATTCAAGGAAATAAGGAAGCAGGTTTGGCTCTGAGTTTTCCTCGCCTTCGTCGTTTTCAGAAACCAAAGATTTAAATCCATCTTGGAAGACTGCCATATTTACAGGCATTCTTTTGAAATAGACGTCTCCATTTTGTATTAAGTGCAGATTGTTGTGTTGATCTATAGGGTATACGTTAGATGTCTCGTAGTAAACCAGAGAGTCCTCATCCGCCGCGTCCTTAGGTGAATAGATCTCTACAACACACCTTTTGTTCCAGTTATGAGAAAAAGTGTCAGGATCGTTTTCCCCATCAAGAACATCAAAGTAAGAAAACCCATTTGCATTAGGGTTATTCTCAAGAACAACAAAAGATCCAGTTTTTGCAGGATGCGGAAAAGTTCCGTCTTGTTCTTCATCATAAAGAGGGTTGTCTGTTCCCTTTGAAAGGGTAACCTGATCAACTACGTTAAACTCAAGAACAGATGCAGGGAAAACTCTGGACTCTATGTCGTCTTCTCCAAAGAAAGAAACAATTCTTAGTCTGTCGCCCTCCCTAAAAGTGTAAATGTCAGAAGCACCCTCAACAGATCTTGCCCCAAATGACTTTGAGAAAGAAATTGGATTGTCTTGAAGGTAATTCAAAGAAACGTATATGTTTCCATCCAAGCCTTCATCAGACGATCTAGGCGTTACAAAAGCCCCGCCTGTGGTATACTGGACAAACCTAGAAACAGTGGTGTTCCCTGCATACACAAACTGAAAGTGAGTTGCTCTTTCTGGGGCTGCATTTAAAAGGGTTATTTCAGCATTTACGCTGCCAAAGTTGCCGTCAACCCTTTCTGAATACCAAGGGGCATATCCAGACCCTATAGGACACACGTTTGACGCTCTACCTCTTTCGTCGTAGTACACGACTCCAAACGGGTGAGTAGCTCCAGCCTTGAATGTTCTAGACCCCTGAGAATCGGTGTCCGTCACAAAAAAGCTTGTATTGACAATAGAGGGAACCTGTGTTGTTGAAACCCCTGAGGACAAAGATGGTAGCGCTAGGTTGGGAAACGTATCATTGTCAACATAGCTCTGAGCTATCAAGCTTTGGTCTGAACTCGAACTCGACAACGTTTCGTTAGAATAATCGAAAAAAATTGTAGGAAATATTGTTACTGTCTCAGCCTCTTGGTGGTTCTCAATTAAACCTTGGTTTGCACTAGTATTTCCTGGCACATGAAAACTCAGATCAAAGTTGCCAAAAGCCGTTCTAGAAGAAAACTTTATTTGACCCGTTGAAGGATCTTTGTACCCAGGCCTAATTGGGGTCACAGGAACGTTTGTTCCATTAGAGTCTCCAAACACAATAGTTTGACCTACACCCGTTGCACCGTTGGCTGGAGTAGCTCTTAATTGACCAAGTCTGGTTGAATTACTTAAGGCAGGGCCATAACTTCCAATTCTAGAAAGACCGTTCTGGATAATTGGCTGATTTGGGTCTTGAGAAAAAAGACCACCGTCGTTGTCTTGCGGAGCATCTCCTCTAAATCCTATTATTGCAGCAGAGCCAAGCTTATCTATGCCAAACTCGTAGTGATCCACGTCTCTTTCTTCTGAGGTGGCAACGGCCTCTCCATCTACTATGGCTACATTTATTTGGCCCTGAATACTACCCTTATACCTTGGAAGAGCAAAGTTTTTCCATGCGGTAATGCCGTTATTTGATTGATCTTCAGGGAGGTCTTCGTTCTTTCCTCCAGGACCGCAGTCTCCGTCAACAAGAGAAAAACAAGAAACTTTTTTTCCTTTTGAGCTAGCATACCTCTCTCCAAAGAGAAGGTTTAGAACAGAATTGACGCCATCAACATCGTCTGTTGCAGAGCTCTGAGCGAGCCTTAACCCTCCAAAAACTCTTCTCCATGGAGAATCTTTCTGAACCGTTTGGCCTCCTATCAAAGGAGCTGCTTCATAAGATGGAGCCTGTTCTGAACGAAACAAATCCCTCTCTCTAGTGCTAGTAGTGTAGGTACCATCAAGCCTTTTGTATCTGAAATTAGTTGTGTCCCAAGCAACATTGCCTCCAGCAGAGAAAAAAACAGGCCTGTTTACGTTATTTGATAAAGGGAAACCAACATCTTGTGCGTTGTTGTAAACCTTGTCAGCAGTGTCTACATCTTGATTCCTTACGCTAAAGTTTACTCCAATAGCGCCAGTGTTTTCCTGCAAAAAACCTACCTCTGTAAATGCTTTAAAGCACCACCATCTGGAGCCCACCCATGGTCTTCTGGCACAAGAGAGTATAGACTCTGGATCTTCATTAAGCTTTATAGACTTTATATACAGACCAAACCTTTCTCTGGCTCTGCCTCTGTTTTCCTGAAAAGTTGTAGTGCCAAAAGTTTGAGGTTCAACATAAGTTTCATCTCTGAAAACACCAATCTCTACAGTCGCTTTGTTGACCAAAAAGAACCCATCTATAGGGTTGAAATTTTCCTCAACATTAGAAAGACTTCTAGCATTTATACGACCAGCATTTCCACCGCCGCCTTCCTCTTCTCCGCCATTAGAGTCTCCCTCTGAAAAATTATTGCTGTAAACGTTGTTGGTAGCCATGCAGACCAACTTTGCAAGCTCTGAATCCTCTGCAAACGTACTACCCTGACTAAGACCCAAGTTAAAGGAATAAGATACGTCGTTAAAATCTGTAGCGTCTACATCTTCAACAAAATTTCCGATATCACTTCCGCCCTCTCCTGGTCTCTCTCCATCCAAAATTCTTGCTATATATGTGGCTACGTCACCTTTTGATGAGTCAAACTTAAGAGTAAATGAACACTTTACATTTACAGCACCACCCTGGATGATTAGTGGGTTCCCAGCACTAGTTCCGAAGTCCGTTCGATTTTGATTTGTGAACTTAGAGTTCATTACATTGTTGCCGTCTTCATTAAAACCATTCCACGTAAATCTTCTAGAGGAAGCGGAGCTAATGTTGCCATTCGAGTCAGAGAAAGAAGTTACCCCATTTTTAGTGCAAGCATATTTTGCTGCACCGCTGGCGATTCCAGACATTTCTCTATTCATCCACCAGTATCCTGGAGGAGGATTCTGTCCTGGATTCTGTATTCCTTCAAGGGCGTAAAACTGATTTACGTCCTGCGAGGGCTTTTCAAAGTCATCACCAAGCTGGGGTGAGGCGTGATACCCATAAGTAGCATTGTATATGTGCCAATTCTTTTTTGGCTTTACCGTATAGCTAAAGCTAATAAAATCTCCACCACTAAAATCCTCCTCTATCTCCTCTAAGTCTATAAAGAATCCTGCGTTTTTGTTAATAGCTCCGTTATACCCAGCAAAATTAGGATCTTCATCAGCAACAGAATAGGGAGACGGGCAAGTAGATGGACCAACCTCCACTTCAAATGTTTTAAAGTCTTCACCTCGCTGCACTGTAATCATCACAATGTTAGCGCTAGCATCTACCTTGTCGAATCCTTCCTCGTAGTTTCCGTAGACCAGTCTGTTGTCTATAATCGTCTGCGTCTCTGCAGACAAAGGCACGTTGTCAAACTGTTTCGACTGAACGTCGTTAGGAACAGCAGCGTTAATAGTGGTATTGTTATATGTTACGTCAGTTGTATCTGGAGAAACTGTATCAATAACAAACCAAGACCCTGTCTCACCTTTTCTTATGAGAATTTTTATCTCTTCTGCTTCACCGCTAATGCTAGCATTAGTTGGGATTGAAAGCTCTATAGAATTTTGTTGATTTAGAAGGTCAATGTCAGAAACCCCATTGTAAGCAAGGTATCCTGGAGGAATAAAAACATCACTGTAGGTAGATATAGCGGATTCATTTCCATCTTTGTAAACTACCTGATATGCAAACTGACACCCGTTGACACCTATGAACTCGTTCGAGTTTACTGTTTCGTCGTTTTTCCATTCTCCTGTTATAGGGAATACAGGGGTTATAGTGCAAACGTAAAGAAAGTCTTTTGTGTCTAGCGTGGTAAAGTTTTGATCTGTAGGAATGTTGCTCGTAACATCAGCTGGTCCAGTACCAGAGCCAGTGTTAATAAACTCTATAGCTCTTAACACATTCAGCTTATACGGTTCGCTTTCCCCATCAGTGAAAAACAGCATGGGGCTTTCGTCATAAGACTTTCCGTTGACAGTGATTTTTTTCTGGATATAAGTGATGTCTGCTTTTACAAAAGCCAAAGGGTTCATCAGAAACTTAAATCCATTCGTGTCATTGGAATTTGTCCAAAATACTGGAACAATCTCTTGGGGGTCGTGCTCAAATGGCAAGTAGTTGTCTGGATCATAAGCATATATGCCATTGTTCCTTTTGTAAACAGCTGTCTCGCCCTCAACCCCCGATCCATTGTCGCACACGAAGTAGTAGACGACATTGTTCTTGTCATCAATGCACTTGCCAAGAACGTATCTGTCACCAAAGAACGAAGCCGAGGCGCCAGTGCCTGCATAAGAACCTGTGTCAGAGCTAGGGTTTGGCTCGTTTGACTTGATAGGCTTTATGACGCCTGCGTTTCCGTCTCCGTCTTCGCTGATAGAAACATTCAATGCGTCGCTCATGTCCTGCTTTGGCAGAACCCTTGAGTCAACAGATCTATTTAGTTTTCTTGGTAACCTCTTATCAATCATCAGTACTTAGGAGATAGTTTGAAGTTCTTTCTCGTGATGCGCATAGCCTCCTCCTTGGTGAAGTTGCTAAGTCTTCTGTTCGCTTTTCTGCGCTCGTTGTAGTACTCAGCCCTAGCCCTAGCCTTTTCATTGGCAGGGACATTGGCTTTTCTTTCACACAGTCTGTAGTAGATGTAAGAAAGCAGAGCTTCCTCTGCGTAAACATGAACAACAGGGTTGGTAGACCTAGCCTCGTCAGCTACGTATTCAAGAATAACCTCTGAGTGACCGCTGTCTGTGTCTATCTCTATTCTGTTTTGATCAAGGTTTACTCTGTACTCACCCTCCATCATTCCACCACCTACGCCGTAGAGTCTTCCGATCGTGCCATCGTACAGGTAGTTTTCAAACACATAAAAGTCGTAGTCGTCAGCTGTGCTCAAGTCTGAGGTAGTAGCTGTCTTGTCGTCTTCTCTATTCGCAATGAGATTCTGAGGCAAATTCAGCGCCCCCCCTGCGCTATTGTCTGTTGCTGTGGCGTCGGGAATCTTCCTAGAGTAGTTGATGTTCTTGTTCTGTCCAAAAATTCTCAATATCCCATCACCGTCTACAACTCCAATCTTAAGCATGTCAACGTAGTCGTCAGGCAGGGCTACGGTGTTGTTTTCTGAATTAACCGAAAGCCTTAGGCTCTTGATCCTACTTGTCACATCAAAACCTATCTCCCTAATCCCTCTAAGGGCGAAGTTTCTTATTGCTGCATCAGATGCGTTTGATGCAAAGTCGTCAGAGTCTCTTGTGATCTTGAAGTCACCGATAACCTGACTCAGAGGGACGTAGTTCATCCCTGTAGCTGATACGTCTTCGAGTGCCATTATTTAGTTTGTGTTTCTACGGTGCCATACTGAGAGATTATTGGGTCCCTCAATCTTATACCTATCATTTTCGCCATCTCAGCAATCAACTCAGACTTGTAGTGCTCTGGAAGATCAAAGTTTCTGCACTCCGTAGGATTAGGGATAAAAAACCCATCATCTCCTTCACTTGAAGCAACAAGCCTTGGCGTGGAGGTTTTGTCAAGAGACCCAGATCCAATCCCTGAAGACGAAGCAACAAATGTTCTTGAGTGAGGCTGCCTATAGTATGTCATTATGAGAAACGATTTTAGGTTAGCAGCCTGAGTGGAAGTAAAACCATAAATCTCAATGTTCTCTGAAATGAGAGCCAAAGGAAAGTTAGGCGTTGGACCAGAAAGGTTGCTTGACAAGGCGTGATGTACCTTTACAGGGTCATACTCTAAATCTATATAAGTAGATGGAATAGTATCACTTGATGATCTTTCTTCAGTAGAATCCCCGTTGGTATCTCCGTTGGTATCTCCGTTAGTGCCCTCGTCAGTACCTCCATCGTTGCCGTCCCCATCACGCTGCTCAAGCGTCCTTAACGATATAATCCTGTGAAAATCTGCAGGATATTGAAAAATAGCACGGTCATCAACGTTAATAGCATTTCCGTCACTACCGACAAGATCAATAGTGCCTGAAAGAAAAGACTCCTCTATATACTCGTGAAGATCGTTTTGTTTGCCCCTGTAGACAGAATCATGCTGCGATGGGTCTACGTTTCTCATCCTAAGAGTCTTTGCATCAGCAAGCTCTCTAAACATCTCTTCGTAGACTGCACTTTGGGCTATTCCTGCAAACTCGTTAAAAACCCTTGGAGAGATGAATCCTTTCTGGTCTTTGTTCGCAAGATCACGCAGAGCATTGTATACTTCTATTACGTTGATCATAACGCAAATATACAAAAAGAAAAAGGCCCCTTTCGGGGCCCTCTCTTTACGCTAGGCGTTCAAGCCTGTCCTCTATGTCTGCTAGTACAGTAGATCCCTTTTCCGTGAGGCAGAATCTAGTCAATACATCTGTTGGGTCTTGACCCACAGGAACAGATACAATCTGAGTGTTTGAATCAAACCACTTGCAAGCGCTTCTGTCCATCTTGATGATCTGGTAGTCTGCAGCTTGCTTGATGATTGCTCTGGTTCTAACCGTTGGAGAATCAAAGGACTCGATAAACTCCTTCGGCTTTGACTTTGCAATACGCAAGAGGTTGTGTCTAATCTCCGAGGTAGGAGCGTTGATGTTCACCTTGAAGTAAAGCGCCACAGCAAAGAGGTCCGTGATATCCTTGTCTCTAACCATAGAGACAGCATCTGTAACGAGGAACTCCTTGACAAGCTCTTTCTCCGCGTCAACCTTCTTGTTGACCTCCTTGAACTTGTTTCCACCGTTGGCAGCATTGCCTGGGTGAAGCTCCAAGAATCGTCTCAAGTTAGGTTGGTGCTTGTCCACGAAGATTCTGCCGTTTCTGAAGATAACAGACTTCTTCACCGCCTTGTCTCCCTGCTCGTCACTCCAAATAGAGTTCTCGTTAGGGCAGTAGCGGATCTCGCGAACGGTGTCTGTCTCTTTGTCGTAGACAGTCTCTCCTTGCTGAGGCAGCATGTAAACGATACCTCCTCCACCCATAACCTCAAATTCCTTTCTCTCGTTAGGGTTCTCGTTTCGGACGATAGGGGGGCGCTTAGCCACCTTCTTCTCTACTACAGGGGCCTCTGCCACTGCTGCTTCCTGGACTTTTTTAGGGCGTCCTGGTGCCCTTCTGGTTTGTTGTGCCATTTAATTAAAATTTATATAAGTTGAATAAATCAGTTGCTAATTTACTACATGCTGACGTACCAATGTCTTTGTTGATAACGCCAAATCTGCATATGTTGCCTGTAAACTGAAAGCTGTCAGTTCTGTCTTTTACAGTGCCTAGTCTCTCTATCTTCAATTCGCCGTCAGTAAGGTCGTCAGTGTTCTTACTGTACGGGCCTCCAATCCCATCTACGCTAAGAGGAGCTATGTTAGCCACAACATCTCCATCTTCATTGTACATGTAAAGTCTGTTTTCAGAATCTCTTCTTATGACAAAAACATGAAGAGCAGAACTATTTTCCCCCAAATCAGGGTATTCAGATGATTCAAGGCTAACTTTAGGGATGTTGCCAAACCTGTCATGGTGCCTCATGGCGAACTGTCCAGTTGCACCGCCTTTAATCTTGTCTATAGTGCCATCGCTGGCGGCAACGTATTGCTGATAAGTAAACCCAACACACTCTCCATCAGCATCAGAAAATACTGGTCTTGCATCACTTGTTGACATGACGACATAGAGGGTGTATTCTTTCTCTATAGTTGTAGTAGGTATTACAAAGTGTTCGTCTGTGGCTATGAATGCTGATTTTGTTCCTACGCCACGAGCTTCGCTTGCTGGGCTACAAACTGGCGTGCCCACATTTGATGTAATGTCGTAAGCTGCCCCTCCTGTTCCTGCATTAACCCACTTATCACTTGAACTATGAGCAATCTCATCTCCTGTTGTTATATCGCTGAGTCCTTCATGGTTGTAGTCAACAAGAGGTTTGTTTTCGGCAACCCCAAAGTCTATCTCTCCAACAACGTTTGATGCTACGGTTGCTCCAACGGTTCCAGATGTCCCTAGGAACGTCTGAGTGCTTGGAAGCCCTGTGACTCTCTTGACTGGGTTGACAGGTACGATAGACTCTATCTTGTTGTCAAAAGAAACAGGAGAGAAGGTAGACCTCTCATCCACTGCATCAAATCTCATGAGGTGCTTCTTACTATCTGTAGAGATAAACGTAAGTATTGACTCAATAAGATCTACTTCTTTCCCTTCTTCGCAAGGGATCTTGACGGTTGTCTTCTCAACAGACTCCCCGTCAGTTAAGTTGCTCTCTTCGTACTTGGTGGCTCCGTTGAAGGAAAGTACGACATGGCCCTTATCCGCGCTTGCAAACGCTAGACTGTCGGCAGGAAGAGCGAGAACACTAAGGCCTTGGCCATTGTCTGAAGCTGTAACGCTAGTCAGGTTTATCTCTTCCTTTCTAAATAGAAAAAACTTTTTCATGAAATTGAAATAAAAGGGGGAAGGACCGTTTCCCTCCCCCAGTTATCAGTTTAGATTATCCCACCACGATGGTCTCCGTAGCTCCCATATAGAACCACTCAGATCCAGTCCACATGAGTGTAACTTGCTCGCCTGCCGCACTCAAAAGCACTGTGTCAAAAGCAGCGTCGTCCCCAAAAGGACCGACGGAGTCGCTGTGACCAATGTTGATTGCAACCGCAGCAACCGCATTTACACCGATAGCCAAAAGCGTTCCTGGCACGGTAGCGCTACCAACAGTAACGGTGCAAGCACCAGTGCAAAGAATTCTGCTTGTTGTTCCATTCCAAGCAACAGTACCCGTTGATATAGATTGGGTGTCGTCATCAAGGAATACAGGGAACACATTTTTTTCTGAAAATTTTCCAGCCATGATTAAAGGTATTGTGAAGATCAGAGCGAGAGCCCGAAGGCTCTCACTCGTCACCTCAGATTAATTATCCCTCGATCAATACGTGCTGGTTAGCAGCGCGA
>Ga0208767_1001666_pt1 | contig 17368 bp, 24 predicted proteins | sample VirMetDEL_Mar_21_FD_184514 | JGI IMG/M metagenome (GOLD analysis project Ga0208767, IMG submission 184514) | Aqueous microbial communities from the Delaware River and Bay under freshwater to marine salinity gradient to study organic matter... | ecosystem: Environmental > Aquatic > Marine >... | reverse complement strand
AGCTTCACCATAGGCTCTAAGGGATTGCGTTTTATTATCTGCTGCATTCATTTGTTTAACCACTTTTCTAGCAAAAGAGAAGCCCGCATCACCGCCCCACCCATCCCATGCCTGGCGGCCCTTGCCGTACTCATCCCAAGTGCTACCTTTTTTGTCAACCTCATGACGAGTGAAGTATGCTAACATCCTGCGTACTGTATTAGGGGATAGCTCACGCCCATTAGCAAGGTCACGCGCACGCGCTAAGCCTACAGAGGTCATGCCCCGCTGTGATGGTGGCTTCTCTGCTCTTTTCTTTAGAGCTCTAGCCGCTGCGTCCTGTGCGCCCTTAGGTGGAGTAAAATTGATATGTGAATACTTTTGAGGTGTAGCTAGTGCCGTAGCCTCTGTTTTAGCGTCTGACTTCTGAGGATGCCCCTTAGGCAATAAATCTAAATCACCCGTGTAAGCTTTTTTTCTTTCACCTGTGGCTACAAGCTTTAAGAATGCTTTAACGCGCCCTAGTGCCCACTGATCACGACTCGTTACATTAGGCCTATGGGATACACTATAAGCACCCGCACCGCGTCTATATACAGCTTTTAACATACCAAGGTCTACGCGCTTTTTAGGTGACTTATATTTATCATTGTGCTTGTTACGCAGATTAACTAAAGCTTTCTCTGTTTTATCAGATATGGAGATACTACCACGTGATCCACTAGCGCTGCCCTCTGGGTTTTTCTTACTGCCCTTGACTCTATCCTTAGGAGGTGCGGGCGTCTGTGCTTTCGTTCGTTTATTCATTGCGCCGCCTCCTAATTAACTGCTCAGCAAGTAAAGCCGCGCCCCCACCTGTGGCATTAGCTGTGGCCGTTCTCTCTAATGCTGATCTTTGCGCATCCTCTGGCAGATCACCCGCGCCCAGTCTCTCACGTATTGCCCGCTCTAGCTCATCATCTGGCGTTAATAATCCATATTGCACTAATGGCCCTAGCATGCCTAGTGATTCTGCTAAGTCATCAGTGTCTAGCCCTGTGTGCACTAAGCGGGGTAACTTGCTAGGCTCTACTGCGCCATAGTTAAACTTAATTAGTCTACCTATGGTACCTGCCCCGCTTCTGTCTGCCCCACTAATCCTACTAGCTACTATGTCACACAGGTTAATAGCAGCACGCCTAAACATGGATAAGTGCACCTCACCTACTGAGCGGCTACCTGTGTCTGTTATACCTAGGTTAGCGAATTGTGCTAAGAAAGCTTGACTAATTTGATTGTCACATTCTTTAATAATATCTAGTGGGCCCTGAGCGTAGAGGTTAGGCTGTGCCGCGTATGTATCAAATTTAATAGCCGCATTCTCTATAAGATAGCTTTGCTCACTACTAATAAAAGCCGTGGCTTGCGCCTCAGCATCATTAACCATGGCATCTATATCAGAATCATTTAGGCCTTGCATTTCTGCTACTGATCTATCTACTGTGACCTTAGGTGTAGGTACTGCCCACCTATCTAAGCCTACGCACATCATATTACTTACACGTTGCTTAGTACGCCACCACCACCATACAGGGCGTAACATTCCCACGCCCTCAAAATTAGAGCCCGTCCTATTCAATGTTAATAATAATAATTTATTGGCAGGGATGGGCTTAGGGATTTTACTTATCCCTACAGTATTTTGTAATACCCCATCTAAATGCTGCCCATCTCTACTAAGCCACTCGTTATGTGCAGAGGGCTCACGGTCTGCATAGTAGTCTAGCCAAATCTTAGTGTTTCCCTTGCTATCAAGCCCTACTCTGTATACTTCCTCTGCATATCTATAGCCAAGCGGCACGTATTCAAATAAGTATGTAAGCTGATCCTCAAAAGACATAGACATTTGACCCGCGTGACCGTCAAAACCATAGGCCTCATTAGCATAACGCGCTAACTCCTCTGCGAACGGGTCACCCTCTACACCAGGCATAAATCTCCATGTAGCACTTAGTAAAGTTTGCCTTAGCATGTGCCATGAGCGCCTAACTACAGGATCAGTGCGTAGCATCTCCTCAGCTTCATTAACCCAGTTTAGGCCCGTAAGTTTAGGGTTGTTCTCATAGCCTGAGATACTGCCACCGCTTAGCTGTGTGCCTGTAATACCATAGTTCCTAAACTTTGGATACCTGGCTTTTAAATGGCGTGGGCTGTCGTTATCTTTACGCATAATACCCTCATGCTACTAATCACTTGTGGATATTATCATTTTTATAACATTACTTGTCAATATTATCTTTTTGATAATCTCCATCTAGTAGTGATTGCATGATCTCCATATAGAGCTTAAGAGATTCCTCATACTCATAATGTGGGAATTCATTAGCCACATCTATTACCATCTTTTTAGTTAAATCTAATATGACTTTTTTTAGTGTGTCATTCATATTATACTTGCTTTCATTTATTTAGAGTGTTAGTTATATTGAACATATATTTGTGTCCTCTCGCGAGGCAAAAGAAAAGAGTTGACTTTGGACGGTGAGCTCTTTCTTTAAAAGAAAAGAGCTAAACTTTGGTATGGTGATGGCTCTTTTTTTTTGCCTGTAGTTTAGTATTGCACCCGCATAGCTAGTGTGCTATGTAGAGCGTACAATCCTTTTCTTAGATTGTGCGTTATACGTGATATAAAAAAAGTCAGCCCTCATGCTGGCTTTTTTTATTTATGCTTACTCATCTCTTTTCTCATATAACGCGATTTAGAGAAGACAGTGTTTTTATTGATGCCTGTAATTTCTGCTATGTCTTCTGTAGTGTATCCCAGTGCTTGATACTTAAGTATTTCTTTATGTCTACACTTTTTAATTAACTGTCTACAGTATACATAGTTAATAGCATCATCTACCTCATGCGGGTAATACTTATCGCTATACGTATCTAGTGCCCTATCTCTAATGTCATCTCGCCTTATATTATTTAAGTGTATGCGCTTCATTACTACTTTAATAAATCCATGTAAGCTCCCCACTTTTCTATAGTGAGACTGCTTATCTATGATTCTAAGGTATGTATCTTGTACTAAGTCTAATGCTTGCTGATCATCTCTTGTAAACTCAAAAGCTATAGCAAACATATAATTACTTTTATAAATCTTTAGTAATTCATCATTCATTAAAATAACTCTAGTTGTGTATCTTGTTTATCTTCTTTGACATCACTATAAATGGGCTCATAGTTTAGCGTCCAATACTTAAGCCTAGCCTCTGCCACCTTAATATATTCTAGCTCACGCTCTATACCTATGCACTCAAAGCCTAGCAAGTTAGCTGCTATGGCTGTGGTACCACTGCCTAAGAATGGCTCTAGAATTGTGCCCCCTGGTGGGGTGATTAGCTTACATAAGTACTTCATTAACTCAATAGGCTTAACTGTAGGATGAATATTCAAACCATCTAGCCCCGCCTGGCGTTCGTTAGGCTGAGCTTTAGCACAATAAAAGAACCTGTTTACACTAGGGGCTTGAACATCTAGCAGGTTGCTTGCACGCTCATCTAGTATAACATTGCTAGGATAGCGGCCCAGCTCATCTAAGCCCTGTGCCACCTTTAATGCTTGTGAATTTAAGCCATTACCTATACCAAACATTCTATTGTCTACTTTATTTATGCGGGCTAAACTATCATTAGTATCAATTCTACACGCATCTATATTTATGCCCCCCGTACCATGCTCTAAAACATTCTCAGCGACACTGCCTACAAGTGGCTTACGTACTAATAAGATAGGCTCATAGGCGGGTTTTAGTGCTGTACCCCATCCATCATATTGTTTAGCCTGTGGTGAGGCGGGGGCTGTAATTGGTGCGCTTCCTCTCTCAATGAAAATGTGAGAGCTCCCTCCTCCATGCCTTTTGCTTTTACCTATCACTTCTCTATCACATCCCTTAACCTTATCAATAGCTTTACTAATATCATGAGACTTAGGGAAGCCGCTACCATATAGCCACTGTAAAACATCTCTAATCTCAAAGCCCGCAACCCTTAAGGATAGCCCCATTAAGTCTTGAGTACGTGACCCCGCAAAGATTAGCGCATGTGCCCCTGGCTTCATTACCCTATACACCTCACGCCATAAAGCGGGCGGGGGTACGAATCCATCCCATGATTTACCCATGAAGCCTTTAGCGGCGGGCAAGTAGCTATAGTTACCTAGTGCCCACTCTTTAAGGCATGACATCAAAGCACTATGAGAGATATTAGATAAACCATAAGGCGGGTCACTCACCACAGCATCTATAGAGTTATCATCTAGCTTAGTGAGCTCATGCAAGCTATCACCGTGTATTATCATATTAAAAACTCCTAGTCTTAGCTGAGCCCACCTTAACATCCTTATTAATACGCTTAGCCCGTGGTGTGTAACTTCTGTGTGATTCTGTCCAATGGTGGAAGATACAATCATAGCGCAGTGCATCTAGAGGATCCTCACGCCCATCTTTTTTAGGTTGCTCTTTAGTATCCCATGCGTAGCTTAGTAATGCTTTTCTTAAACTATTACCTGGCGCACGCTCGCCACGTTCCCACACCTCACGAGTAATGAGATACTTGTTACTATTGAATGCGCGCTTTAATCTTTGCACCCCGTTAAGAATGTCTATTCTAACTGGATCAGTGGTAGAGCGCAGGGGTAAACCAATGCCCCCCTCGCTAGGTGTTTTACGTATGAGTCTAAAAGCACTAAGCCCTGTGTGATCTGACCTAGCACGCCCTGCTTTATCTGCCACGCCTGTATCTATCCATATCCTCTTGCCTGGGGCACTTGCTTGCATAGACCGTGGCCACGCTACTTGTAAGATCATACTGCTAAGCTGTTCTATAGTTACTTCTTGTGGGTTAATCTCATGGACTACTATAGATGCTTGTCTAAACTCATCATAAACTATCACTAATACAGATGGCTTTCTAAATCCCCAGTCTATAGCTATGCGCCCGCCCATGGTGGGGCTATACTTAAAGTCATCTATAACATGCTTCTCATGATTAAACTCTGAATACACAAGTCCACTAGGCGGCTTAGGTTTATTTAACACCATGGCTTCACGCTCATCCTGTGGTAATAGTTCAGTAGCCTTAAACCACTCATCACTAAGATTATCTTGATTCACGTAAGATGTAAACAGCAAGGGCACGCATTCAGCTTGCTCAGCTAGCTTACACCACCAGGCATCTATCACAGGCAAGCCTACTAAAACCATAATCGGTGATGGCCCGCTACGCAGACGGCCTAAAGCTTTATATGCTACCTCTGCGGTGAGTGTTTGACATTCATCTATGAATACTACCCCGCTTGTGATGTTAAGCCCCTCTAATGGGTTATGGGTTGCCTCACGTGTGCCAGGTCTATAGTATGACCTGCACCACACACTAGACCCAGTATGTGTATCTGTCCACACTTTATTAGTGTGATTATATGCCCACCCTAAAGGGGCTAGCCATTTCTCAATTTCAGGCATTAACACTGAGTTATAGCGGGGCGTAGTATCTGTCACGATAAGCGAGCTTCTACCTGGGCGCATCTTAGCTACTGTGAGCAGTGAGAATACTAAAGCACTTGTCTTACCGCTACCCCATCCACAGCGAGCAGCTATAACTTTATCTTCTCGTAAGATGGATTGAATAATAGAAAGCTGTAAATCATTAAGAGAGATCAAGGGTTTTTATCCATTCCTAAGCTATCAAGATAGTTATTAAACTCTTTAAAGTTACTCGCAGAATAGCTAGATATTTTTTTATCTTTAGCAAATATAAGTATGTGCTGACTATCTCTTAACATCTCTTTAGCATCATCATTAAATGAGTATTGAGCATTACTCGTAAATGCTATCTCTACTTGATGCTTATCTATTTGAATCATATCACCACGCCACTTGACTACTATTTCTATAAAGTCATTACTTAACATACGTGACAAGCTTCTCATAATGTATGCAGTCTGTATATTATGCTCAGTATAAAGCCCTGTATCTCTTAGCATAGATATTAAATGCTCCCACCCATGGAAGACATACTGGTCATAGCGAATAAAAAAGAATTTTGTTTTATTTCTGCGTGAGATTATAGGCACCTCATTAGCCTCCTGTATTGGGGCATCCTGAGGCGGGGGCTCAATCGTTTTTAACTGCGGCGTAGACTGCATAAGTTCAAGTTGAACACATGGGGGTTGTATAGTATTTAAATTATCAAATAACTCACTAATGCTACCACTCATCATAACATCATTATAATGCTCATGTAACGTGCGGGGGTTAGTCCACTTTCTATTATTAGCTGTACCAAAGTAGATCATAACTTTAGCATCATCAAATGACCAAGCCGCCCTATGATTAGCTGTATACATGAAGACGGGCACAATAAAATCATAATTAAATAACTCATATTTTAACTCTTGTGAGATAGCTTTTTTAATTGCATCTGCGGGATTAACTTGACTCTCTTTAATGATGCGCGTCTTAACTTCAATTACTAATAAATTGCCATAGTCATCTTTATAACCACCATCACAAAATGCTATGGCGTTACCGCTTGACTCTTCAAAAGTGAAAGGGCTAACTTGTCTGTAGTAGTTACCCATAGCGCACCGCTTTAGCATAGATGCAAATAGGAACATACAGTGATTGTGTATATTCAAGTTAAGTGCTTTAGCTTCTAAATCTTCTTTACTAAGTTTATTATTCATAGTATATAACTTTCGTATCTTTCTCTCAGGATGATATGTTTGTTTGCTTTAAAGCTCAGCTATTACTAGCTGGGCTTTTTAGTTTCTCTTGCGCTTGCTTGATAAATGAAAGCACTTGCTCAGTGCCATCTGTCTTATTAACATTTAACTCTAGCTCACGCTTAGTGCCCCACTCATGCGGGAATCTTCTATCTAGTATCCAGGCTGCCGCCCTCCAATCATCATGCGCATGATGCTTAATGATAGATAACATTTGAGCTTCAAAAGCTGGGCGCGTACTATTAACGGCCTCCTTAAAATCTGGATGCTTTTCTTTCCATCTATAAAAAGTGGATTCATCAATGTTAACTATTCCGCAGACTGCTTTAATAGATAGTCCCGCTACGAGGCCATCACATATAGCGTCTACTATCTCTGTACAGTACTTAGTGCGCGTTATGCTTGTATTTACTTGTGTAGTAGCTGCTTCACGCTTAGCAAGGCCCTCTAATGCTTTGTTATCTATTGCCATGGCGTAAAGCCCTCATCATCAATAGTGAGCTCAGGTGTGGGACGGTCTAGTGGTTTCTCTAGTGTCTTATCCCATTGCGCTTGTACTGTCTGCGTCTTCTCAATAATTACGAGCTTATCACATAAGATGTAAAACGCTTTACGCTTAACACCATCCTTTTCATAATTATCACTTCTAAATTTACCCTCTAGATAAACTTTAGAGCCCTTGCCCAGCTTAAGTGCTTTCTCAGCTACATAACCAAAGCATTTAATTTTATGCCACTCAGTATGCTCTTTAAACTCACCACTTGACTTATCTTTAGTATACTCAGTAGTAGCTACACTAAATGTAACAAGCTTATCATAGCTAGGCGCTTGCTCTGGCTGCTTACCCACATTACCTAAGATCATCATTTTATTAAGCATCTAATTGCCCTTTGATATATGTTATTTGATATTCTAGCTCAGTGACTAGAGACATTAACTTGTTTCTTTCATCCTCTAAGTAGGATACTCTTTCACTTAAAGTTAAGTTACTTGGTACACCTGTGCTCATCATTTCATGAATGATTTGACGCACGGCTTGACCTCTACTAATGATCTGCTTACTAGCTAAATCATCTATGTATTGTAATTGCTCATTTAATAAGCTTATAGTAATCTGTGTTTTATTCTTAGACATATATACACCTCAATTAAGTTATAGTAATTTATTTCAATTAAAACAAGTGAAAAACAACATGAAGAAAAAAATAGATGATATGGGATTTATAGAGCTAGTGGATACCATGGGCAGTGCTACTAGTGTAGTGAATGCGGCGCGTGTATCCTTTGGCAAGCGCATAGAGGGAGGCTTAAGTGATAAAGATAAAAGTTTAATAAAATACTTATGGACACATAAGCACACGTCACCATTTAGGCATGCGTTTTTTACTTTCCACATTAAGGCGCCTATCTTTGTGATTCGTCAGTGGCAAAAGCACCAGGTGGGCTGCTCATGGAATGAGATAAGCGGGCGTTACGTAGAGCTTGATCATAGTATACATTGCCCTGACCTGTGGCGTAAGTCTATTAAGAATGTTAAACAAGGCAGCGGCGGGGCTATAGATAATCAAGAAGACATTACAGACTTATATGTATCTGCGTGTAACTATAGTTATGCTACATATAAAGAGATGCTTAAGCAGGGTGTAGCACGTGAGCAAGCCCGCATGATATTACCTCTTGCTCAATTTACGGAGTGCTATTGGAGTGCATCATTACATGCTGTGATACACTTTTTACAATTAAGACTAGCTAAAGATGCGCAGTCAGAGATTAGATACTATGCGCAGGCCATCAAAGCTTTAATTGAGAGTGATGATAACTTTAAGTTTATCATGGATGTATGCTTATGAAGATGAGATGGCTTAAGCATTGGCTAGAACATGCTAAACTATTTGCTACTATGTCACCATGCCCACGGGGTCAAGTGGGGGCTTTTATCATTGATGCTAACAATAACCCCATAAGCGCAGGATTTAACGGGGCACCGCGTAAAGCAGTAGGCTTGCTATGTGGGGGGGATGCTTGTGATAGAGATAGATATAATATTGAGAGTGGCACACATATAGAGTGGGGATGTCACCATGCAGAACAGAACGCCATAGCTAATGCGGCACGCCAGGGGATAGCTTTAGACGGGTGTACTATGGTGATTAGTACTAATCCATGTTTAGCATGTGCCCGTCTCATTCATCATGCAGGCTTTAAAGTGATAGTAGTTAGCGCAGATAGTAAATATAATAGAGATGGCTTAGATTATTTAGATAAGCATAAGATAAAGATCATATCCATTTAGATACATCTTTCCCTTTAGCTCGTCTATCTGGGCCTACCATGTGTAGAGGATTACCAAATATATTTTGTAAGCGTGATAAGGCCATCTCATTTCTATCAAGTAGCTTAGTAAATATCTGCTTAGGTGTTAGATTGCTAGTTAAGATAATGCTTAGCTGCCCTGCTCTATACTTCTCATACATGATGCCTATCATTTCAATAGTTGTAGTAGTAAACCACTCACTATAATTAGCACGCCCACCTAAGCCGCCAAACTCATCTAATAGTAAGATATCTACATTGTCTACAATCGAGTCTATAAATGATGTATTCTTAGACCAGCTTTGCTTCTCTTTTTGAAAAGCATGATGATGATGGAAGTACTTAACTCTATACCCCGCGAGTGCTAAGTGTTTAGCAATGATATAGCTAATAGTACTTTTACCATTACCACTTTTACCATACATAAAAAGTGATGGCGGGATGTGTGGTAGATAGCTGCTAATGATGTCACTAATCATAGCTTGCTGCTGAGGACTATCATAAATGTATGTATCTAGTGAAGCGTCATAAGCATCGTTGGGTAAGTGTGCCCTCTGCAAATAATTTAAGCCCTTGGTTAAGTTTTTACATAGAGGGCAAGGTATTGCCATAGGTTTATACTCAATACGCTTATACACGTAACCCTGAGCACAATTACAAGGAACGTCACCCGCTACTAAGTATCTGGCTTGCCCACGCTTGATTAAATCATGAGTATGTAGTGAGTCTGCATTAACTGTATTGAGATATGCGGGAGGTGGGGGCGGTTCGCTACCAGGTGCTATATTGATGCCATCTAAAATCTTAAGTACTGATGATCCTAATCTTTCCATGTGGCCCCCTCACTCTCTATTTCACTTTTAATAAATCTGATATGCTCACGTCCTAGCGGTATGTTTAGCCACTGCGCACGCTTTAGTAGCTCATCTTTTGCTTGTGAGTATGACGTGAATTTATTTAATCGTTTCCAAGTAGGCTCTTGAGATAGTCGATACTCTAAGACCTGTGGTCTAAGCTTATCAGCATCAATCGGCTCACAAATATTAAAACCCATCTTAGCATAGTAGATTTTATAGTGCTGATAGTCATCATCCATATTGTTATTAATATTGTTAATATTGTTTATTAATGTATTGTGTGACAATTTGTCACTATCCATACTGACATTTTGGCACATGGTATGTGACATTTTGGCACTACCCCTAGTGACATTTTGACACTGTGACATTTTGTCATGTGACAAATTGGCACTATGAAATACATGTAAATGATGTACTGTAATTTTAGTGGGCGTGTTCTTTGCTTTCACTCGTATAGTACTTTTCTCAATCCAGTCTAACTCTTCTAACTCATCTAGTGCGCGTATCACTGAGCGATAAGACACTTTACAATAATCAGCAATAGACTTAAGCGTAATAGTGCTAGTCCATGTGTGCCAATCAATCTTCATAAGTATAGTTAACATTACTACTTTAACAGTAGGTTTAATCTCAGCTTGCATAACTGCATGCCTTAACTCGTATTCAGTGGCCATACAATCCTCCATGGCGCGTGTTAGTGATACACTACATATAAATAAAATATCTTAGTACGTCAAATAGTTTTTACAAGATAAAATCTTTTTTTGCTTTTTTTAAAATTTTATTTGACAGGCAAAAAACATCTATGCTAAATACTAATCATTACCAAGCGGCAACGCTACTAACACACATTCAGGAGAAATCATAATGATTGAATTTGATAATTTTAAATTTGATGAGCTAGCTTATAAGCTAGTGGATCCGACATTTAGGGAACTATATGCCCAAAACTTGATTTTAAAAATATTTTGGATTTATGGTCTAGACGAGTCTATTGGGAATGACGCAGAGAAAGTATCGAAAGAAATATATAATATTGTACAGAAGCGCAATATTAAAAAACTACGCAGACATGAAAAACAGTACGTAAAATCATTCTCTTATGAGAAGATATTGAAAGCTGTTAAAGAGTCATTTGAATTAAGTATTTATGCGAATAATTAACATTTACTAAATAATAAATACAGGAGCAAACAACATGCTAAAGAATAAAATCAAATCATCACTAGCTGCCCGCGGCTTAACTATGAGAGATCTAGCTGCTCAGCTAGAGGTGACACCAGGCACACTATCAAACTATCTTAAGAATGATATGAAGATGACCACAGCATTAGCACTGGCAGAAGCACTAGCACACTTAACACAAGTACAGCTAACACTAGGAGATTTTAAGTAATGTTATACTTAATCATTATCATCTTAATTGCACTAGCACTGATCAGCTTACAAGAAGATACTAAGCCTATCAAAGTTAGTAAATACTCCCCTCAATTACATCATGATACTGTGTACGCGCTATTTAAAACTATGTCTAATATAGAGCTCACACATGATGAAGATATACAGTATTTAATAAATATGGGTAAGCTTGACAAGCTAGCTATTGAAAAAGAAGCAGATAACTACCTATTCACCATGGGAGAATTCCCCGCTACTGAATTGTGCTTAGACCCTCGTGACTTTGCACACTTAATTAATGTTTACTCTGAGCTAGTGCGCGGTGCTAGTGAAGATCAAGTTAACTACATCATACGCACACTTTACAAATAAAGGATTTAATCATGCAAACAAACATATTTACACCTGAGCAAGACGCCCTTATCTCATCACTAAGTAAGAATCAGAAAGATTATCATGATAATAAAATTGCTTTCCAAACTTTCAGACATTTTTATAATGATAACGTGGCTATCACTCTTGCTCATACTTACGTTATCAGTGGTAAGCCAGCTCTTAACGCTGATGCTATGGCAGGAATAGTGCTTGGATATCGTGATAAGAGCGGCTCTAAAGTTTGTGGATACATTAGAGTAATTGAGTTAAATGATAATGTATGTACCTTAGGCACCAAGCGCAGAGATCAACTGGATTTTGATATACCAGAGCACACCTGGACATTTACTATAGAAGATGCTAAAGCACGTGGCCTATTGAATAATAGAGCATGGAAAACTATGTCTAAGAATATGCTACATAAAAGATGCCTCACAGCTTTACTACGTGCTTTCTATTCAGATATCATAGGGCAGACTTATAGCCCTGACGAGCTCGCAGAGATGAATGATAAAATGTCAGATGCTGAGAAAGATAGAATCATATTTCAAAGTGTAGAGGGTGAGCGCGTACCTAGCAATCCACCACAGGCTATGCCGCCCCAGCGTGCCCCATCTCAACCCATACGCCCTGCGGTAGGATTGCCATATTTTACTAGCGTATTGGCTACTGTAAATGATATTGATCTCACTACACTAAGTGAAGACAAGCAAGTAGCATTAGCTGTAGAGATGAATGATTTACTATTTGATACTGTGTATGCTGATAATACGCCCGCACATTTAGAGACTGCTAAAGAGCGTCTATCATGTGAGCCATTCTATAATACTTGCTTAGCCACTAAAGGCGTAACTAATCAGCAAGCACTTGCAGATATACATGAATACTTAGAAGTGGGTGATCCTACATCATGGGATATGTTTGATAAGATTCAAGCGCACTTATCTTTTAATTAAAAACTTACTTCACATTTGCCCCCACTACAAGCAGGATCTAGCGTAGGGCTTTCTCCCTCACCCCTCTTGTTTAAGTCTACCTCATCCCATTTAATCTGCGCTAGATCATCCCATAGCTTAGCACTATCAGTGCCCTCTACTATTGTTTGATAAGGGGCCATATTATACATATGATCACCTACATAGCTTAATAATGCTACCCCCCTTAAGCTTTCTCTATTACTCCAAATAAAATGCGCTACATCATCCCACTCGTCTTGTTTTACTGTACATGTATTAGATACATTATGAGTTAATCCCTCTACTCTAGTATTAGCACTGCCTGGCGCTACCCAATTCTCATAGACTAGCTTAACACGTTCTAAATGATTAAGTGCTGTGTCATCTTCTCTAGTGATACTGCCCGCAGGTGCTGAGCATGCAAACTGTACTATCCCCGTGTGCTCATCTAAATCTACACACGCCGCAGGTACCTTAGTTAGTAACTCTTGCCATATTGGATTCACTTTACTTAAGCGCATGCGCCTTATGTATCGTTTAGCATGGTGTGGATGGATACCCGCAGAGATGCCCCCCGCTACTGTGGATGTATTGCCACTGGGCTTAATGCAAGTAGTACGAGATGCACTAGATACTCTAAACACATCACAGTATTTAGTATTCATTGCGTTTACTATTAAAGCTCCATCTTGTAATACGTCTGCATTAAATGATAACTCATTCTCACACATGCCCGTTAAGCTTACACCTATTAAGCTTTCAAACTCTATGATTCTACGAGATGTATGCGCTAAGTATCCTGTTTCAGTATAGCTAGCTTGTAGTGTTCCGATAATGCTAGCGGCTTCACATGCTTCTAAAAACTCTGCTCTAGTCTTATTCTTAGCCATGTTCACTTCTGATAAATTGCATGCTTGCCACCCATGATGATAGCTATATCCTTTTTTACTTTGGTAATATTCCATGTTTTCAAGCATATCTATAGTTACTTGATCAATGGGATCACCGTAGCCATCTCTAATACATGTGCCTAGCAGACCAATCTCTGCACACGGATTAGTACCGTGAAAGTCTGATTTAAAGAAAGCTATGCCAGGCTCCCCCCACTCTCGCGCACTTAACAAAATCTTTTTAGCTGTGGCCTCATCTTCTGTGCCATCTGTTTTAATGCTTGCGCTAATGTTTGCATAAGCACGCTGTGGGTTATCTTTCCACCATTCCCCCTGCTTAGCTTCTATCATCTCTTGATCATCTTGATCAAAGATAGCTATAGATGCTGAGCGTCTCACCCCCCCACTTAGTACCGCTTCACTTAAATACATAGCAATATCTAAGCAATCAATAGGCCTAAACTTTCGATCTCTCTTAACCATCATTTGTAAATGTGCGCGTATCTTTTCAATAGCAGTCTCAAGTGGCTTATAGCCAGGAGAACGCCCGCCACTCGAAATCTTAGCACCTTTAGCACGTAGCTTAGAATAATTAAAAAGTGGCTCAGTCTCATAGCGTATATCATAATATGAGCCTACACAGTAGCTACTAATAAGCATCTCTACTGCATTAGCCCACCCCTCGATTGTGTCCGCTACATCATGCTCTTGTGTTAATCTTTTATTTAATTGATCTTCACTAATCAAGATGGGTAGCTTATTAGTGTGCATCTTTCTAATGCTAAAGCCTGTGCCACACCCGCTAAGCAGTAGCCAAAATGCTTCAGGGAAAAACCTTACTCTATTACATGCTGAGTATGTACAGTTATAAATGCGCATGTTATTGCGCTCAATGGCACGCCCGCCAAATTGCATAGAGCGCTGTGATGGAAATACGCGCTTGTCATATACGAGATTAAACGCCCACTCTATCGCGTCTTTAGCATCATCATCATTCTTAAACTTTCGCAAGTGCATAGCTTTAACTCTATCCACAGCATCTGCCCACGTCTCGCGCCCCGTGGGTGTCTCTTTAGCATACTGGGCCGCAAAAGCTACGCGCCCTAATATTTCATTTTGCATGTTGAATCCTTTTAGATTGTTTGGAGGATTCTAGCTAGACTATGAAAGATATTTTATAGATTCAAGATTTAAATTTAATTGTTTTAAATAATGTTTCTAATCTAGTTAATGACTGTTGTATTAAATCAAGCTTGCTTTCTATCGTTTGAAATCGTGACTCGTTAGCTCTAGCTTGCTCTTCTAAACTAATAACTTTTTGTTTTAGCTTGCCTAACTCCTCTGCGTTATTTAACTTATCTTTCATAAAAGAAAAGTACGCAAATATTACACCCACTATACTTGCTACACTTGCTAAACTATTATAATCCATCTCACTACTCACTATAAAAGGTTTAAAGTATGTCAGATAAATTTATCATATCATTATTAAGTAATAAAATATATATCGTTATCCTCACCCTGTGGGCACTAACCATGGGGGGGGCATATTACCTAGGAGTCAAAGAGGGCTTTATCCCCGCAAGTATTCAATGTAAAGAGAATATTTTAATGTTAGATCAATGTAAAAAAGATAAAGCATTACGACAAAGCTTATGCACAGAAGATTTAATTAAATGTAAAACAGAATGTAAGCTTGATACATGCGACACTATATGCAGTGAGAAAGTTAAAAGAGCTCTAGAATCATATAAGCGATTGATCACAGATATTAAGTGTGGAGTTAATAAATGAATACTATACTAATACCCATCTTTTTATTTAGTAACTTAATTACAGGCATTCAGATAGCTAAAGATCAAGTTATAGATAGCACGCTGATCATGGCGGGCACTAAAGCAGATGCTGACTATCTAGCGTTTACACCTGATAAGTTTATACTTTTAAAAACAATCATAGAAGCTAAAACAGATGACTGTAAGGAAGCTATCAAAGATAGTATAAGCGTGTGTCAATATCAGCTAGATGTATGCCATAGCTCATGCGATAGCACACCCAAGCATTATAAAGATATGATTAAGACTTTACAGTATGAGCTTGTCAGTAAAGAGAGTGATATAGAAGCACTTACTAAACATAATACAGCATTAAAATATATAGCTATTGTGGCGGGCAGTATTGCGCTAAGCTCAGGCGCCTACATCTTATTCAAGTAAGTAATCAAGCGCATGACAATAAGAGCGCAGATGGCCCCCATCATTATTAAAAAGATAATATCATTTCTCATGTTGTTTAGTCGCTTCTAGCTTAGCTATCTGTACTTTCATATTATTTACATCTTCCCACAATTTAACGCGGCCCTCTTTGCATGCTCTAGAACATTCATTTACAGAAGCTTGTACTTGCTCTAGTTGTTTATCTTGCACCATATTAGCTTGCATAGTGTTAGATAAGTGACGCTTAAGATTAGAGAGAGTGTTAGATATATACCAGACCACAGCTATAATAGTGCCAAAAAAGCTACATATTTGCATAATCAAGCCGCTACTAATTTCCATCTTATTACCTCAAAACAACTCTCACAAGTGAATCACTTACTCTATCATTCTCATTTATATCCTTGGGGGCTATAAAGCCTGGGGACTCTGTTAGTGAATTATCTACAAATACTTTACCATTCTCTATATTAAGCTGCCCCCCCTGTGTCGGTATATCTCTAGAAGCATAACAAAACACGGGCCCTGATATAGTAATCTTACACACATACTCTGGATTATCATCTGTGCCATTATTCTCAGGAGTACTTTTTACTACTGAAATCTCTTCAGAGATTGAGCTTGCAATCTCCCATTGATCAGATGATGAGCTATAAGCTACGACTTGACCAACTGTCAAAGATTGATTACATTTTACTGTTACATACATAAATGACTCCTAAATTTTAAATATTTGTATTGTACAAGCAAACATGCTTGTACTATCAAAAAAACCTACACTGTTGACGTCACGTGCTCTTATTTCAAAACGAGTATTACTGGAAATACTAGTATAATAAATTAAGCGATTGCTAAAGCTTCCAGTTTCAAAGTGGATCTTTGGCCCCACATATGACGATGATGTTTGATTGTAAAATTGAGCGTTACAATCACCACCGCCTGCAGTACTAAAAGCCCAGCTAGCTAGCATTAAATAGTTACCTGCTACAAGAGTCCAACCGCTTAACCACTGCGGGCTCCCCACGGTGTGTTTTGTTACAAGTGCTGAATTCTCTTCGATTGTACAGCTTGCACCTCTTAAAAAGATATTATATCCCTCTGTTACTGTTGGACTACCACCCCAGCCCCCTAGCTGTGTAACATATGACAAGACGGGAGTTCCTACACTTGATCCTGCGCTTAATTTCTTAGCGTCTCCACTTGCATCAATACCCACAATATCATCATTAGAGGGTGAACTTATTAAACTAGATAATCCTAAATTAATATTTGCATCTGTTGAGCTTTTTACATTATTTACAGAGTTTAACAAATGAGACATGATTACAACTTTCTAATCATTAATGTGCTAAATTCAGACGGAGTGTTTCCTTGGCTTGCTACTGTATTGACTCCAGATGAGATATTGTTGTGAATAATCACTGTTGTATCTGTTGTTAATTCAAAATATCCTAATGCTGTAGATGCTGCGTTGTCGATAGTTGTTCTATCTTCTCCAATGTATGCTCTTGATGTATACTCGATAGTTCCTGCTGTATTAGTCAACCCAAAATTAAAATATCCACTTGAACTAAACTCAACTCGATAAGTGATCATTGCTTGATAATTCCCCGCGGGTAATGTGATAG
>Ga0208767_1001665_pt1 | contig 17369 bp, 21 predicted proteins | sample VirMetDEL_Mar_21_FD_184514 | JGI IMG/M metagenome (GOLD analysis project Ga0208767, IMG submission 184514) | Aqueous microbial communities from the Delaware River and Bay under freshwater to marine salinity gradient to study organic matter... | ecosystem: Environmental > Aquatic > Marine >... | reverse complement strand
GCTGTTTGATGTATTTTTCTAATTCACTCATAGTTTGTGGTTGTTTTGATGATAAATATTGCTTAACTGAAGAAACAATTTTTTGGTATTCTTCTTCAGTGTCAACATAAGGTTTAAATTCGTCTTCTATTAATTCTAAAATTGTAGGTTCATGTAAAAACATTTTGTCATCGTCAGGTAATTGTTTATGAAATTCAGTTAAGAAGTTATAAACTTCTTCTAAAGTAACTTTACCTTTAAGACTATTTTTATCAACCCAATTTACAGCATCTTTTAACTGATTCGCTGTTTTTTTATCATTATCACCACTATAATCTTCAGCTGATGATTTTAATTCTTTTTTAATATTATCCATTAAGTCTTGTTCATCGACATCAATGGGTAATTTTTCAGGTGTTTCTACCTGCGAAAAGTCAAATTCGAGTTTTTTTTTTGATTCTGAAACATCTTCAGAATCGTCTTGTGATTGTTGAACGTTAATTAATTTAGCCTTATATAATTTCATTTTAAAGGCATTAGCTTGAGCTGAATTTTTAAATCCAACAAAATTTTGAATATCACTTTGAGTAAATCCTGCTGGGTTAAGTAATAATTTAGCAAATTGTCTTAATTTAACTTTATCAACATTACCAGCTTCATCTGTAAAGAAACGTTTTTGGTATTTTTTAGCTCTTGATTTAAAACCAACGTTTTGAGTTTTAGTTAATACATTGCTGATTCTTTCCATAGCAGCGGTTAATCCATCTACTCCACCTTTTCCAACAAAGTGTTGTAATAAAGCTTCTAATTTAGGAGTAGCAACCCAAGTTTCTTTTGGGCGAGCCATTTCTTCAACGTATGAAGGATCAGAACCAAATATAGAATCTGGTGATAAATCTTCAATACCAGGACCTTCTATTTCGTCATCTTCAATATCAGGAACTGATAAAATTGTAGCTAAAGAATCAACTAATTCTCTATTATTTAAATTTGATGCCATGTCATTCATAGCATTCTCGATTTCTTCAAGAATAATTTGCTTAATTTCGGCTTTGTTCATAGCAATGTATTATTATTATAGTAATAAATATATAAAGATTAATTAGGCAAAGTATAATCTATTGTATGAATTAAAATTAATGTACCTATAAAACCACCTACTACTCCAATACCTGGTTTTTTATACCATTTATCTGAACGATCTATATAATTTAAATGAAGTTGAATTTGTTTATTTAATAATTCTATTTCTTGGTTTTTATATAAAATTATAAGGCTATCCTGTTGTTCTATACGTTCGTGTAAAGCGATCTGAAATTCAAAATCTTTAATTAATTGCGTTTTAATCGAATCTTGAGTGCGTAGCGTATCTAAAGCCAGGAAAAACTCTTCAAGTTCTATTGCGGGAATCTGAAGAGTATCCTGTGAATATATAATACTAGATACGCCTAAAAATAAAGCGACTAGTAACTGTTTCATGATTTTGCTTTTGGTTTACGTCTGTATTTCTTTTCGAAATTCTTGGTTGTTTGTTTAGCACTTGTAGTATCTTTAACTTGTGCTTTAGTAGCAGCTGTTTTCTTTTTAGCTTGAGACTTTTCTTTTTTAAGTCTAATTCTTTCAGCTTCAGCTTGTGCTGCTTTTTCTTGTACAATTTTGATTTGTTCTTTGTTTTCTTTAACGTCTTGTTTGTACTTTTTTTTATTTTTAGTACTCGCTAACGCAGCAGCACCTCCTACAGCAGCTATAACTGCTAATATCCATTTCCAAATTTTCATGTTTTAAAATTTTACTATATTTAATATTTGTTTGATTCGTTCTTCAGTAGAACCTTTGATTGTATAATATATAGGTCTATGTTTAAATATTAATTTTTGAATACATTTATCGATTTCCTTTCTATATTCTAAATCAGTTTCACGCACACCGTTATCTTCCATATCTACTCCTTCAGGTGAAATATAAAACATATAATCATATAAATAAACAAAACGTTTTGCATATTCTTCAAATGCATCCCCATCTATTATACTTGTTTTCCTAGCACAATTAGTAAATGCCATAACATCAATAATTGTTCTATCAGTAACAATATTAGGTTGCATAAGTTCACTTACACGTTCTGCTAAGAATATAGTTTGACCTTCAATAGTAGTTTCGTGATTTAAAGGAATACCAAGTGAATTAAGGTATGCACTACGTTCAGTTGCAAATTTATAATCTTTTAATTCAGGAATACCCTGAAGAGCCTTAACAAGTGTTGTTTTACCAACACTCATAGTTCCACAAAAACCTATTTTCATTTAATCTGTATGTTTAACGTATATTAAAAAATCTTCTAAAATAATTTTTTTATCTTTTGATAAATTTTCAGAATATTGTTTTAATAAATTTAATGAAGAATCCTTATCTTCCAAAACACTCTGTTTGATTTCTTCTAAGGTTATTTCACATAACGAAATGTATTCAGGAGTATAAATTTCCTCATCACCAAAAGCATCTATATCTCCTATATAAGAGTTAGATAAGTTCTCTACGTTTTCTTTTGATAATTTCATAAAATCTATTCTTTAATTCATTTATTGCTTTCTTAAGTTGTTCTAATTTTTTCTTTAAGAAAGACTTTTGTTGACCAATTCTGAGTCCTTTAAGAGGTAATTTTACATTTTTTAATTCAGGTAAAAGATATTTACTATAAGTAGACCCTGCTAGAATAATAAATTCATCGTTTTCTAGATCTAACTTTTTATACTTCATAATATCTAATACCTTATTAGCCCATTCTTTTTTTTCTTCAGCTGCCATATTATTTAAAGTTAAATCATAAGGAGCGATTACTTTTTTTAATGGTAAAAGATAATGCTTAGCTGATAAAATATACATTTTATCTGGGTTTAAACTTTTTCCATAATTTAATGTTTTATGGAATAAATCAGAGTTGTATAATTCTTGAGCGGGGAGAGGTTTATCTCTTTTAGTTGCTACGCAAGATATAAGGACTATTTTATTAGGCATGCTAATACATATTAGCTTCTTTCTTTATACGCTGGATTTTTATACCATGGTAACCCATGCCCACTACGTTTAGCCTCTTTCCATTCATCTTCTGTTTTTTTAATACCATAAAGATAATACTCTCTTAAGCGGTTATTACCTTCAGGTATTAAAGCGGGCCCTTCCCAGTTATGTAATTTATTATCCCAATAATAAGCTATAGTTCCATCAGGAGCTTTTAAACGTTTAGTTTTAGGAAATGTTTCTTTACCTCTCATTCGATTTTGCTCATCTATTAATTGAGCTTCCTTAAGTCTTTGTTCTTCTTTTTGATCCATTTTTTTAATTTAATATAAAATACATTGATATTAAAGCTCCTACGGTATATCCTATTGAGCTAGATAAAGCTATATAAATTCTACCTTTCCATGTTTTTTCGTCAGCTACATAACCTGCAAAAGGTAATGCTATAAAGGGACCTAAAAACGCCCAAAACATAGTTGATGCCATATTCTTATCAGCAACTGAACTAATATACATTGTACTACCTATTTCTAATGCTAACGCAGAAAAAAATATAATAGGGTATTTTTTAAGTTTTAAATTGTTTTCCAATATTCTGATTTTTCTTTAGGCATTGTTAACCCGCCAATATAATTACCATCTTCTAAATGACCAAATAGCTCTTCATCATTACAATGAATAATATATTCTGCCACATAAGTTCCTTGTGCTCCTGATACTGTGATACCTCTTGCTGAAAGAGCATCGCCTACAAAGTGCACATTGTTAAAATCAGCAAGTGCCAATGTATCATAATCTACAAGAGGTTCAGGTGAAAGATATTTTACTTCTGGCATATAAACACCCCAATCATTTCCAAGTGTTGGAAATACTTTTTTCATATCTTCAATAAAATCAATAATATATGTTGCATTATCACCAATAGCATCATATAAAATATCCATGTTATCTACAATTTCTGTTTTAACATATTCGCCTTCACTTGTTTTAGATGGTACACGCTTACTAGGTGAAAAATAAGTTCCAGTACCATTAATTTGAAGTTTTTTAACTGCTTCACGAGACCAATCAAATGGTGCATCGATGCCCTGAATTTCCATGAGTATACCGAAGTTAGTCATGTTATTTCGGTAGGCCTCGTCTTTTTTAGCATGTCCGTTGTAGCTATGATCTCCATATGTTTCTTCAACGGCTACATAAGCTGCATTGTTGTTAGTACAAAATGAACGGAGTGATACACCTTCATCTTCAAACTTACGATACAATTTGAAGTCATAACTTACATCAATAAGTTTTTGGAAGTGTTTTTGTGGAGCTTCAAAACGTACACCAATTTGTACTGGCTTAGGTTCAGTTGGGAAGTTGTATTCTTCTGCTAATCGTTTACCGAAATCAATACCAGATTTGCCTACTCCAAAAATTAAGCGATCATAATCTGATGATCCCCCACCTCTACGATCTCTATTAAGGTACTCATATGTAATTCTGTTTTTTTCAGGTAAAACATTAGTTACTTTAGTATTCCAGAAAAACTTAACACCTTTATCACAAAGATAATCATACCAATTTTTACCAATTTCATGTAAGTAATCTGTACCTACGTGCCAAACTGGGAATAATCGAAGTCCAAAGTATGGTTTAATAAAATCTGGTTCTGCTTCTGGGTTTGAGCATTGTACTTCTTCTGGTTTGGGGTGGAAACGTTTAAAGTTGGTAATTACTTCATCAAACAATTCCATTGCTTTTTCTTCACCACAATATTTTGACATATGTCCCCCAATTGCTGTGTGGTAAGTAAGTTTACCATCACTCCAACCACCAGCACCTAAGAAACCTGTCATCACTTCCTCTGGTTTACGTTTATATGGGTCATTACCCATATCAATAATGGTAATATGATCTCCAGGATAACCGTTATCTACTAATTTTGTTGCAGCGTTTACGCCCGCTACACCAGCTCCTATGATTACTATTTTTTCCATTGTTTAAATTTAACTATTAAATATAACGAAAAAAAGAGATGAGGCCAAATATGAGGCCACATCTCTCAATTTATTTTTAAATCCGATTAGGATATGAATCTAATCTATACGTTACTAAATATTATTGATTAGGAGAAAACCCAATACCTGTAGATAAAGAATTAAAAAATTCTTGGTTTTGTTTTGCCCAATTAGGAAATTTATCTTTATAATCATTATAAAGTTCCATGGCTCTTTTATATTTTAAAACATTAGAGAACTTAGGGTAAGTTAACATTTTGATTAATTTTTTTTCTCGACTAACAAATTTTAGTTTTTCAAGATTTTTAATACCTAATTTATTAAATATACCTTGGTATATAGGTTCATCATCTTTCATTGACCTAACAAAAACTAAATAATCAACAAGGTCTATAGGTTTACCTCTTAAATCATCCATCATCTTATCAAATTCTTCAGGATTTAATAGAGTAGTATCAGGTTGAAATTTAAAAGGAGTGTATTTTAATCTCATTGTTGATATTTAAAATTATCCTCAAAATCTCTCATCAATAAGTTACCTTTAAGATATGCTTCTTTTTCCATATTGCGAAGGTGATCGTCTTGTTGAGCATATTGTGGATTACTAGCGTCTCCCATTTGTAAATCGCCTCGTTCATTTTGAACGTGGTGAATTAATTCGTGAGCAAATGAGCGAAGAATATCTTTAGGGTGGCGACCACTAATGTAAAGAACAATAGTTAAATTTTCTGGATCATAATAAGCAGTACGTCCTAATGTTTTAGCTCCGTTTTCTTCATCCTTGCGAAGAACAAGTTTAGGTGTATTTTGGATACCGAATTTTTTAACGGCATCGCGGTAAATACCTGCTGCTGCTTGACTAAATTCAGGATTATTATTCATTATGCTGCGGGTTCTTCTGGGGGTTCTTCACCTGTTGGTTCTTCAAATCCTGGTTCTGCTTCAGGGGGTAATTCTTCTGAGCCAGTATCTGCGGGTTCTTCATCAGAGGCGATTTTACCTTTTTGCATTAATTTTTCAAGCTCATATTTTGCACCATTAATATCATCTTCTCTATCTAGATCGAACAAAATACGGTTAATATCAGCTTGCATATAACGTTCATTATCAATTAAATTGAATGTTTGACCATTTTCAAGGAAACATTTAAAAATTGGTTTAGGCGCTTTAATAATTTTAACATCAACTATAGCTGAAGGAGGGATACCTAATGTACCAGGACCTAAAGCATCAAATGCCTCAGGAGATAATTGGCGTAATTCATATTCACGTTCCTCGTAAATATGGCTTTCCATTATTATTTGACGTATTTTACGTCTTAATCGTTGTTCAGTTAATTTGTTCATCGTTCATTTTAGAATTTTCATCTAATTTAGTAGCAGAAAGAACAAATTTAGCTATTTCTCTTTCATCATCATCTCTCATCATCATCATAGCAGCTTTTTTAAAATCTTCAGCTGTTAAATTATCTATTACTTGTTCAGCAGATTCTTCACCAAGCCTAGCTACACTCATTAAAATACTAACTAATATTTCATCAGTATCCATCATAGATGGATTTGGGTTTTCATTCATTTTAGAATTTTGATAATCTAAATAATGATAAACAGCAGACATATAATCAGATGCTTTAGTTAATTTAGCTTGAACCCACGCTTCTAATTGTGATTCATCTTCAATCATATCACAAAGGGCAGCTGCGTATTTTTTCATTTTGAGCATTTGACTTTTTGCCATACCTCCTTCATAATCCATACCATCATCGCCTAAGAAATCAGGAGCATCTGTATCAAAGGTAACTAATCTAGGGGGTCTTTTTTTTCTAGGTTTTTCTACCTCAGGTTCTGGAAGTGCTAGTGGAGTATCTTGCATCATATTCATTTCAAAAACTAAAGTAGTACCATCAACTTCAACTTTACCTTTATCATGAAGTTGTTGCATTAACTTTTTAGTAAGTTTAATAGTATCTTCTTTACCATGTTTTTGCATAAGATGCTTAAGATCAATAGTAAAAGTAGTATCTGCAGGTAATTTAAGTTCTTTTTCTTCTTTCACAGCTTTTTTCTTTTTTGCTTGTTGAGTTTTTTTATATCTATCTTGAAGTTTTTTGATTTCTTTTTTATCATATCCTTCTTTACCTAATTCTTTTATAAAAGCATCAAATTCAATTTGAGACATATTCTCAAGACTAGATAATTTTTTAGCAAATTTTTGTAATTCAGTATTATCGGGATTATCTTTAACAACATTTTCTAAGTCAGCTACTAAATCAGAAAAAGGAGTGTCATATTCTGCTCCAACAAATTTAGCAAATCCTTTATCGAATCTTTTACCTGCTACCTTAGTTGCTTTTTTAATAAATTGTTTAAAATCACCTACTGTATCTGTGGGGCTTTTTAATGGTTTGTAACCCACAGCGCTTCTAAATCTGCCTTTTTCTCCTCTTGCTGGTTCAAAAATTGTATATTCAGGTGGATTATATTCACCATCTTTAGCTTCATCCATAGGAGTTTCACTATCAAAATCACCACTATCTAAGAAAATTAATCTTTTAGTCATAAGTTTTTGAATAGAATCTTGTTGAGCAGGGTTTGCTTGTTCATATTCGGCTTGTAAACGTTGGATTACAGGATCATTTGAGTTAATTTTATTCATTAATAAAAGTCCTGCAAGAACAGCTACACCGCCTAATGCTTTAGATAGTTTACCCTCTTCAAGGTCTAAATCTCTTTTAAGGGTAACTTTATGCATTTTACCACTACCTTTAGGGAATTCAAATTCTTTTTTACCGGCATCTCTAGCGGCATCAGCAGCAGCAAGGTAGGCGTTGGCTTCTTCTATTTCAGTAGTTATAGATCCGCCTTGTTTAAGAGTAGCAATGGCTTTAGCTTTTTCATCGCTTTTTAAGGCTTTGAATTCAGGGTCTTTTAAAGCGTCTGCTACGGCGTTTTTTCCTACAAAAGTTCCTTCGTCTAAAAAGCTCATTTTATCCAAATTTTATCAAGTTTGTGTAATAAAACCCAAACTAAGGTAGCGCCAAAAGCAATATTAAAATCACCATTCCATGCTGGTAAAGCGATAAATCCAATAGTTCCTAATTCAATAATAGACCAAAAACCAACATTAGCTCTCAAACGAGCAAAAAATGATTTTGGTTCTTCAAGAAGATCTTCAATTTTAGCTTCTGCTTGATTTTCTAAAGCATCAACTTTAGTTTTAATTGCTTTAAGTTCTTTCAAAACTTTTTCATCTAGATCTGTTCTGTCTAAGACTTTGTTTAATGCGTCTTTTAAATTTAATTTAGCCATAATTTATTATTTTGATTTTCTTTTTTTACCTCTTGCTTTTTTAGCACGGGCCCATAATTTAGCATCTGCTTTACGAGCACCACCTGAACCAGTGATAAATGAATTTACACGTCCCATAGCCCATTGGTCTTGAGATGCTCCTGGACGGTGTCCTGTATTCCAAGCTGCTTTACCTTTATTGTATACTTGTCTTAAAATTGACATAGGAATACCTGATTTTTCAGCTTTATTTTTTAATGCTTTGTCGATATTAGCCTCATTTAATTGCTCACCAAATCTTTGTTTATATGCTTTAGTAGCTGCTGAAACTTTAGTTTTTATTCTTTTTCCTTCATCATCATGATCAGCGTACCAATCTTTTTGATAGGTTTTTTTACCGGCAAATTTATCGATTTCCTTTTTCATTGCTTCTTTAGAACCATAAGTGCCTTTACCTTTTAAACCTTTAAGGTATTTAGGATTTACTTTTTTACCTTTTTTAGTTCTAGAAGCTTCATTAATATCGTTTTCATATAAATCACTAATTAAATCAGCCATTTTTTGTTCAAAAGCATCTTGACTTTCTTTAGCGGCTTTACGTAATTCTTTAGCATTAATTTTTAAAAACTTAACAGCTTCACCTATTTTACCTGCAAATTTATCTCTAAGGGGAACAACATATTTTTCAGCTAGTTTGCGTAATTTTTCAAGACCCATATAAATTCCTAAAGGTCCTAAAATTAATAATAAAGCTGAAACTATAGGTTCAGCGCTACCTAAATCAATGGCTTCATTTTTTTTAGCCATTTTTTCAGCAGTAGCAATTTTTACAGACATCCAATCTTTACCATAACGCTTTTTAAATTCAGCGTCAGGTAATGATTTAGCGATTCTTTCTACCGATTTTGATAGTTTACGTTCTTGCATATTTTAGTTACTCTGACTATTAAAGGCCCCGAACCTTTTATAAGGCGATGCCATTGATGTCTTTTAATAAATATAGGCTTATTTAAAGGAACAGGTAACTGATCTTCAAGTTGAAACATCCAATCTGTTTTATGAAGAGCTTCAACTATTCTATCTTCATCGTCCATATGCCATTTAAGACGATTAGGTTTAATCCATGAAGGAAATAAGCGACTTATAGAACCATCTGATTCTTTTATATCAGTATATGGTTTACCAATATCTGGAAGCAGGCTCGCCAAGACCCAATTGCTTAGCGTAGCGAGGTAAGTTACAACTCCAGTAACTAGCTTTAGTTCTGTCTTTTTTCTGATCACAATTATGTCGTTTTGCGAAAGCTTGGGCTGCTTTCTTATTACTGATTTTTGCTCTTAACCCACCTGAACCAAATGTTACTTTTTTAATTTTTTTAGTTTTAGGGTCTCTTACATAAACATAATATGCTTTAGGACCACCACGTTTTGGTTTATTTAATGGTGGATTTTTTTTCTTTTCAGCTTCCATAACATATGGTAAATCAAGTGGTACTATTTTACCTTCATACATCCCTTGACGACCCGCATCAGTCCCTATAAAATATTCATCAGCTTCAGATAAAGTTATTTTACCTGCTTCCCAAAGTTCTCTAACTTCTTTAAATAATTTAACGTGAGCGTTAGAGCTAATTCTAAAAATTGATTCCCCTAATGGGATTTTATTATCTAAATGATATTGTAAGTTTTCTGAAATTGTAGTTTGTTCTGTAAGTTTAGTACCTTCACAGTTTCCACAACCACAATCGCAATCGGGTTTACCAAATAAGAGTTCTTTAAGTTTGATCATCTTGTGCTTGTTGTATTTTTTCTTTAAATTCAGCCGCAGCTTCTTTAATTTCTTTTTCAAGTTTTTCTTTATCAATACCTCCCTTCCAACGTTCAATTTCACCTTTTTCAGAAACGTATTGAGTATTTGATGTATTAATTGCGTCTAATAAATATACTTCAAAATCTTCTACCATATCTTTAGCATTATTTATCAACATATTTTTTTCATATTCTTTAAATTTACCTTCACGTTTTAACTTAGCTTCCATTTCGATTACGCAATCAAAACATGTTTTATGTATTTTATACATTTTAGCATCGTTACGTTTTTTCATTAAAAAACCACATGTGGGACAAAATAAGGGTAAAATAGCTTCTTTTTTAACTTCATCAAGTTTAGTATAAGTTTGTTTTATACCATCTTTAATAGTCCATTTTTTACCACTTTCTTCCCAAATATCACCTTCTTTATGATCTTCTTTCTTGGCAGTATAGCCAACTTGTAACTCGGAAGACTCACCTGATTTACCTTTAACCAGGTTACGTATACGTTCTACGTCCTTCCTTTTAAATTCTTTTTTTAGCATAATTTTTAACTTACATCAAAATCTGTGATACTTATTTTAACGCCATATTTTTCAAAAAATTCTCTTGCTTCAGATCCACGTCCTGCTCCTACGGCATCATAGAATTCAAATAAACCATTTTCACCTCCATTAAGGTTTATTTGCCCTTTTTCAGTAAAAAGGTAACCTCTATAAACACGATCACTCATTCCTACATAAGCAATATCTATTCTTTTTAGGGGTGAACCATTTACTATAATTTGATCTCCTACTACTTCAACCTCAATACCACGGCTAATAGTAATTTCGTTTAATAATTTTTTTAGTTTCATTTTGTTTGGAATTGTGAGGATACACCTCCAGTTATAAATTTACCTGTTATTTTGAAGGGACGAGGGGATATTTTTTCGTCTCTTATAACTACACCTTCATGATCATTAACAGAGCCCATTGGTGAATCAAGTACATCTAATATTGCGTCGCCTAATTTTTCTGTTGCGAGATATGTAGTAGCTCCTTGGATAGCTTTATTAACTTCTTGTTCGTCACTAAATAATGAATCAACATTTTCACCACCGAATACTGCGAAATATACTTGTTTACTTAATGCACCAACATCTTTTATAGAATCAGTTTCTTCAATATTCATTTTTAAGCGGTCTGTTTTAGGAATATTAGTAACATCATCTAACCATTGGGCTAAGGTTTTAGTTTGATCACCTTCAGCAGTGTCAATAGTATATCTTTTATTTAATACTGATTTAAAATCAGGATCTTTAGTAAATCTTGTTGGGACAGATCCATAGATTTCGAATCCTTTCTTTTTAGCAAATGGTTCTAATTTTTTAAGTAAAGAATCCATATCACTTTGATTAAATCCTTTTTCAGAAGTAACACGTTTAACTAACATTTGTCGTGCACCTTGAACTTCTTTAGTTTCAACGTTTAATAAACCATGTATTGCTAAGAAATTTTTACCATAATCTTGGACATTTGATTTACCTGAAACATATTCCATATTGAACATAATGTTTGGATCATCCCACATACCGAGTGCTTCGAGCTCGGGTTGAATTGTATTCATAGCATCGTTAAAAATATCTAATACATCACCACCTGCTTTAATCATACCATGACCAGGGCCGAATCTATCTTCTAGGTCAGCTTTAGTAACGCCCTTTAAATCGAGTGCCTTTTTAGAGCCACGATCCATGGCGAACTCACGTTTACCGTCGAAATTTACCAATCTAATCGATGCATTTACGCCGTCTATTTTGACGCTACCAGGTTGTTTTTTTAAACTATCAGCAGCTTGTTCGAATGACTTAATTAAGTCTTTTCCTGTGTTTACATTTGGTAAATCAAATGGGTGAGCCATATGTCCCGCGGCACCACCTTCGTTTAGGAGTTCTTCCATTATAACGTCTGACCACCATTCTTTTGAGAATAATTTTGATTCTTTCATATCTTCATCATATCCTAATTTTTTAGCCTTTTCAATATCTCGAGTAAATACATCACTTGCTTTATATCTTACCTGCTGAACTTGATTAGCTTTATAAGGAGGAAAATTTTCTTTTTTTAATTGTTGTGTTTTCTTTTTAGATGCTTCTTTACGTTTTTCAGCATAATCTAAGGCTGTTTTTAAACGTTTTTTAACATCTGGATCTTTAGCTCTATTATAAGCAGCTCTTACTCGTTGATGAATTAAATTAATAATTTGGGATTGACGAGCGTGAGATTTAGATTTAAAAGATTTTTTAGATAATGTATCAATTATATCTTGTCTAGTGCTAAATTTAACAGATACTGTATCTGTTGGGTCTTCATCTGTGTATAATCTTCTGCCTGATCCCTTTGGTTTTTTACCTGTTCCAACTTTAGGATCGCCTTCATCTAATTGAGCTGCTGGTAAATTTTGTCTGGCATAATCAGTCCAAATTAATTTAATTAATTCTTCTTCTTTATCTGTAATTTCAGAAGATCTGCTAGCTAAAAACTCATCAAATACTTGAGATAAAGGTAATTTTCTGGTTTTAGCTTGTTTATATAAACCTTGAACAAACGCTGGGATTTCTTCTTCTGCGGTAAAGTAATCAAATCCTTCAAGATCTTCACCTTCAGGGTAAGCATCTTTGTCAAATTCATATTGACCAACATGTTCTAATTCATGACGAATAGTGTCTTTAATTTCATAAATTAATTCATTATAAGCTTCAGGGAATGAATCTGGATTATATGCAATTTTAATATAAATTGAATTAGGACCTGCATTAGCGTAAATATCAAAAGGTATTGATTCTAAATCTTTATCAGGAATAAATTCTAAATCTAACTTATAAGTTAGTTGGAATTCTTTAGGTTTTTTCTTTTGTGTAGGTGTTCCTTTTAACCAACCAATATAACTTTTATCTGATTCACCCTTAAATTCTTTCCCAAATTCTTCTTTAAATTTATTGATAACAAAACGAGATTGTTTTAATACTTCTTCATCATATCTACCTTCATATAATTTTCTACGTAATCCTTTAGTTAATTTAGTAGGAATTTGAGTCATTTGATCTCCTTGTTTAGAAAAGAATTTACGTAACTTTTTCATATTAGCCATATGTTTAGCCATTTCTTGTTTATTCATAGTCCCCCCCATAAATTCTTGAACTGGCATAGTAGTATCTACTAATTTAGTCCAAATTTCTTCTTTAATTTCTTCTGGCAAAAATTCAGGAATATATTTAAAAAAGGTGTCTTTATCGTTTGCTTTAATAATTTCTCTCATACGAGTACCTGAAATTCCTCCAGCTTGTGGTGGAACTAATTTAATTTCTGCCTTAATATTACGTGGTTCTGCAAATTTAGGGATACTGTTGTAGCGACCATCAGATGCATCTTTTTCACCTAAGCCAAGGATAACTGTAGATCCTTCAGGCGCAATTTTTTCTACAAAATCGTATACATCTTTAACGGGAGATGGCGATTGTGCAACACTAATCGTTAATTTTTTAGCTCGAGGATCTGGGTCAAATTCTTTGTAAAAGTTCCAAACTTCAAGAGCTAATTCTTTTCCTATGCCCTCTCTTTCTTTTTGACCGATTCGAACTATAACATTATCTGCGAAATCCGCAAGATATTTTGCCATATTATAATGTCCTAAATGGGGTGGTTTAAATCCACCAGGTAAAAGGGCTATCTTCATATAAACTGCAGTTTGTTAATACATATTGATTATTGATACAAGATTTTCTTTTCTACTAATCCCTGGAAAGTTAATGGTTTTGCACACTGTAGTATGCGAGTCATTTCTTCAAAGCCTATTTCGCTTGGGTCTTTACCTCCAAGTTCTAGCAGGAATATTTCTTTACCATACGACATAAGTTCTTTAGCGTACTTGAGTGAGTCGTTTATGGCATCTTGATCAAGTGCAAGATATATTTGTTTTACACGACCTCTTACAAGTTCTTTGTAGAGTGTTTTGCTAATTCTTTTCCCAAATAAGGGAACAGCGTTTCGTTTGATTGCGATTGCGTCAAAGGCACCTTCACAAATGATAATAGGAAGGTTAAAATTACAAAGTATGTCAAAGCCAATAATATCTTTTGATGTTGGCGGAAGCTTGTGCTTGTGGTAAGCTTGTGGATCGAACGAGCGACCCACCCAGTAATTGAGGGTTCCGTGTCTGTCATAACTTGGTATGATTATAAAGTTAGTTAGCGGACCTTCTTCAATATATCCTATATTGTATTTTACTACATCTTGTGCAGTAACTCCTCGGGATTGTAAGTAATGCCATGCTTTATCTCGGGTTAATCCTTTTCCTTTAAGAAGCGGGGTAAACCCTTCTGGCAATTGAAGTTGATCCTTTGGTTTTTCTACATGTGCAGTTTTAAAATTATACTGTGTATCAATATCTTTTAATTCCTGAAAAGCTGTATATGGGGCTTTAATAAATTTAAGGAGTTGAATGGCCCTAGCACCTTTAAAACCACATACCCAACATTGGAATTTTTGGGTATATTTGTTAAATGTAAGTTTTTTCTTGTGGTGGTTGCAATTAGGGCAGCTGAATACGGCCTCGTCTCCTCCGCGTGCGTTTTTGCTTTTTCCTAATAGGCTTTCGAGCAAATAAACCAATCGATCTTCCTTCATACTCCCAAGGTACGAACGGAAGTTCACATATCAAAATCCTTCTTAAAATATCTTCCCTCAATGTTGTCGTTTAAATATTCGTCACTTTCTAATACTTCTAAACAGAATAACCATTTATTTTCAAGATAGGTTAATTCTTTTTTTGAATAAGCAGGTTGGAGTATTTCGCGTTTAAAATCAGCTTGGTTACCTTTTTTTATTTCTTCTTTAATAAAATGGTGTGAACCATAATAGGTTTTCCAGTCGCTTTCTTTTTGAACCATTTTAAATTTAGGTGGACGTCCTTTACCTTCGTGTAAAGCAAGTTCTTTTTTACCTAATTTTTTCTTTTGATTATATATTAATGTCTTTTTACCGACATATTTTTTTCCAGTTGGAATATGGGTTGTTTGATAAACGTATCCGTATGTACCTTCTGGAAATTCTTCGTAACTATTTGGTATTATCATGTATCAAATCTTATAACAAATGTAGTATCTGTTTCACTACTTGCTTTTATAGGTTGTCCTAATTTTCCAACTACTAATAAATTACCACTATCATCATATAATCCTACAGATGTAACATAAGGCTTAAAATTAGAACCAGTTGCAAAATTAGCTATATCTTCACTATCACTAAAGGGAATTTTACGAGCCGAAATATTTCTTGTAAATTCAAATTCATCTTCAGTCATAGTACACTGATATTCATTTTCAGTGATTAAGTGAGTGTTTTTATATTCAAATCTATTTACGTGTTGTGGTAAATCAAATTGCCAAATTTTTTCTGTTTCACCATCTCCAGGAAAACCAGCATCCCTTAAAGTTATATAGGCTTTAGTTCCATCATTGTTAAATAATATATCACTAGGAAAATCTAACCCATCTAGGCCAAAATTATATATAGAATTTATAGAATTAAATCTATTATTTTCATTTAACGATTTTAATTCAAATGGTCTACCTAAAGCATATTGAGTTACATAACTAGTGCTGTTTGACCAGGGGGAATTAGTTGTATTTGAAATATGAACTATAAACATTTTATATCCCGAACTATCAAATCTTACACCATGTACATTACCCGTATGTCCTACATTATATGTGTAGTCTAAAACAAGATCATCTATATCAAAAGGATTAGGTGTTATATATTGATTAATATTTCCATTATTATCTGTTGTAAAAAGTTTAGTACCATCATTATTCCAAACTATAGAAAATCCTAAACCTGTAGTAGTAGAATTATTTTGATTATAAGCACTTCTTAAATCATAAGAACTTGATAAAGAATAAGAAAACAATTGAGGGGTGTTATTTTTTATAATATAAAATTTAGATCCATCATTATTAAAAGTTAAACCATAAATATTATTATCATTAATGTTTGGATTATTTATAGACTCTGATGTTGTTATAGTTGTTATATCGTAAGGAGTATTAAGAGTAAATTCTACTATATTATCGTGTTCAGTAGAACTTAAAACTAACTTTGTCCCATCATTATTAAATGCTCCTGCATCTGGTCGATCAAAACCTAACACTGAAGAAGAAATTGACGCTGAAATTACCGAAGTATAACCATTAAAATCATAATTATTTAATACATTTTTATAACTTGGGTGAGTTACAACAGCAAATCCATTATCATAAAATATATTACCAATATTAGGGGTTCCTACAATTGATTGAGATACATTAGCTCTTTCAGTATCAGATAAAGTCTGATTCCATACCATTAATTGGCTGATTTTTCCGGCTCCTACACCAATTTCATTAGATAAAGAATTATCAGGATTAATTTTAGCATATAAAGTAATATTAGCTTTATTAGAACATGTTTTATTTAATGTAGGAGAATTTTGTCCTGAAGAACTAACCTCAGTTTCATTATTAATTTGAAGTTTTAAGGTTCCATTATCATTTTTGCAAGAAACAAATCTTTGTATTTCTAAAGATCCGCTAGTAAAAAATGAAGCTGATACAAATTGAGTTGTATCTCCGTCTGATCTTTCAAAAAATATTGATGCTGTATCAGCGGCAGGATAATTACCTTTATAATATATTCTATAAGGAAATTGTGGCCCCGCGGGTGCAGTCCCTATTTTAGCAGAACCAGTAGTTGATAAAGATGTATGTTGGGTTCCCTCAGAAGGTAATATAGGAACATATTTAATTCCTTCTTTAGATAATATATAATAATCACTACTTACACTACTATTAATTCTATCTACATTAGTTATATCATAGTAAAAATTAATAGTAAAATTATCCTCAGCTTCAAAATTAAATTGAGGTTGATGAGGAATTTTTACAGTAGATAAAGAATTATTAGATTGGAGTGAGTAAAATCCTAAATTACTACTAGTAGTAAAAATAATTTTATCAAATTCGACTTCATTTAAAAAATATGAATCATCATACACAGTGCGAGTATAACCATCTGGAAAAGGATTATTTACATATTTGTTTCCTGTTTCATAATCTATAGTTAGATCTGCTCTTTTAAAAGCTTGTGTTGGGCCTATATAAAGAATTCTATAATCTTCATTAGGGAAATTATCTCTACCTCTATTAGCATCATAAAGGTTACCAAAACCATCATCTAAAATATTAAATTGTT
>Ga0208767_1001664_pt1 | contig 17380 bp, 23 predicted proteins | sample VirMetDEL_Mar_21_FD_184514 | JGI IMG/M metagenome (GOLD analysis project Ga0208767, IMG submission 184514) | Aqueous microbial communities from the Delaware River and Bay under freshwater to marine salinity gradient to study organic matter... | ecosystem: Environmental > Aquatic > Marine >... | reverse complement strand
TGGATTTGACTTGATGGGCATCTTTGACCGCCTCCGAAAGCCGGAGGCCCGCAACCTTGAAAACCCCAATGCGCCCGTTTCTGCGGAAGATTTCTTGCAGGTTATGGGTTGGGGCGGCGGTCTTTCCGAGGCGGGCATAAACGTCACCATCGACAATGCTCTCGGCGTTCCTGCGATCTGGTCGGCGGTCAATTTCTTGAGCGGCACCCTCGCCGGACTGCCGCTGCACGTTTACCGCAAAACCCGCGATGGCCGAGATCGCGTTGAGACTGGCACGCTGCCGCGCATCCTCCACGACATCGCCAACGACGAAATGTCGTCTTTCGAGTGGCGAAAATATCTGTTCGACCAGGTATTCACCGGAGGGCGGTGCGTTTCCTACATTGAGCGAAACGGAGGCGGGCAGGTCGTCAATCTTTGGCCGCTTGATCCGCACCACACGCGCGTTGATCACGTTTATCAGGACCGCAAGCTGGTCAAGGTCTACAGCTACAAGGGCCAGAAGTATGCCGCGAACGAGGTGATCGACATCACCTTCATGCTCAAGGCCAATGGTCTCGACATTCGCGGTCCGATCATGACAAACAAGGACGCCATCGGGCTTGCCATCGCGGCGACAAAATACGGTTCGAAGGCGTTCCAGTCTGGCGGCATCCCCCCGATGACGCTTCAAGGGCCGTTCCAATCTGGCGCGGCTGCGGCTCGCGCATCAACCGACGTGGCGAACACAACCCTCAAGCTGGCGCGCGAAGGAAAGCCGGTTATGGCGATCCCAATGGGGCATGAACTCAAGCCTGTCGGCTTCAACCCGGAGCAAATGCAACTCATCGAATTGCAGCGTTTTAGCATTGAACAGATCGCGCGCATCTACAGCCTGCCGCCGGTATTCCTGCAAGACCTGACGCATGGCACCTATGCGAACACCGAGCAACAGGATTTGCATTTCGTCAAACACACGCTGAAGCGATGGATTGAGCAATTCGAGCATGAGTTAAACCTAAAGCTATTCCCGCGCACCAGCCGCAACTATGTTGAGTTCAATGTTGACGGCCTTCTGCGCGGTGACTTCAAAACCCGCATGGAGGCGCACGCGGCGTCCATCCAGAACGGTATTCGCACGCCTAATGAGGTGCGCGACATTGAGAACCTCGCCCCTCGGCCAGAGGGCGACAGCCTGATGATCCAAGGCGCGACGGTCCCGATGGGCGGTCAGATGGAGATGGACTTGAATGCCGATTCCGAATGACGCGATGGCAGAAGAGGCCGAGCGCGGCCTTGAATGGCGGCGGGAATACGGTCGCGGCGGGACGCAGGTCGGCGTTGCGCGAGCGCGTGATATTGCCAACAAACGCGATCTTTCGATGGACACTGTGCGCCGCATGAATAGCTATTTCGCGCGGCATGAAGTGGACAAGGACGCCGAGGGCTTTCGTCCCGGCGAAGATGGCTATCCGAGCGCTGGCCGCATCGCCTGGGCGCTCTGGGGTGGCGATGCAGGGCAATCGTGGGCCGCGCGGCTTGTGGCGCAGGATGATGAGGATCGAACCGAAACGCGGCCATATGAGGGCGAACATGCCGCTCGCATTCGCGATCCAGAAGGCTTTGACAGTTTCCGGCGTGTAAACGGCGAGGGTGGGCAAGGCGTTGATTTCGTCTATGGCATCACTGATGGCGAGGCGCAGGTTCAAAGCATCCGTTTCAAAATTGATTTCTTCACCGAAGATCAGGCCCGCGAATGGCTGGAAAGCAATGATTTCGAACCGCTTCTTTTTGAACCAGCGGCACCAATAGACGACAGCCGCGCATCTGTGGTATCGTTGCCGCAGAAACTGGAGGCCCCGAAGATGGCTCAAGCTGAAATCCGCGCTCTGAGCGAGCCGGTTGAATTGCGGCAAGAAGACAATGGCCCGATCCGGGTTGCTGGCTATGCTGCGGTCTTCAACCAGGAGACCAACATTGGCGGCTACTTCACCGAGACGATTGCGCCTGGCGCATTCACGTCCGCGCTAGATCGCGGCGATGATGTTGTTTTTCTGGTCAATCACGACGGCCTTCCGCTCGCGCGAACGCGATCCGGCACGCTTCGCCTCACACAAGACGAGCGCGGCCTATATATTGAGAGCGAACTTGATCCGAGCGATCCAGACGTGCGCGCGATTGTTCCCAAAATGAAGCGCGGCGATCTCGACAAGATGTCTTTCGCATTCATTCCGACGCGCCAATCTTGGGATGATAGCGGCGACATGCCGAAGCGGATGATTGAAGACCTGCAACTGTTTGACGTGGCCATCGTGACGACCCCGGCATACGATGGAACAGAGGTCGGATTGCGCTCGTTGCAGAAATACCGCGACGAGCAACAGAAAAACCAAGCCGCGCGCCGGTTGCGCATGAAAGCGAGGCTAACCGAATAGCAGCGGTTTCTCCCGCTGTTTCGCCCTGTCCGCGCCTTGGGCAAGCGCTCGGACTGATCGTCGTGATGACAGACCAGTTCCCTTAGATGGAGGCCCAAAATGGCTGATATTAAGACCCTGCGGGAGAAGATGGCGAACATCGCCACCGAGGCCCGCTCGAAGCTGTCGGAAGTTACCGACAACACCCCCGAAGATCGTGCCGCAGAGATCGAACGTGAGTTCGATGCAATGATGGGCGAGCATGACAATCTGGCCGCAAAGGTTGAGCGCCTGGAACGCGCCGAGGCGGCTGTGCGTGCCGCTGAGAGCGTTGATTACTCGCGCCGCCCGATGGGCGAGGTGGGTTCGGCTCCCGCCGTTGATTCGGGCTTTCAAATGGACTACCGCGCCGCGTTCGCTGAGATGATCGCTGCCGGTGGCGAGGGCTACGTTGACGCCGAGGTTCGCAATGTTCTGAAAGAGCATCGCGTTCAGACTGGTGGCACCAATTCGGCAGGCGGCTTCACGGTCCCGACCGAGTTGGCGACCTTCATCGAGAAGGCGATGATCGCAACCGGCCCGATGTATGGCGACCAGTTCTTCACCGTCATCAACTCGGCGGATGGCCGCACGTTCAACATTCCGACTGTTGATGACACCGCAGTCACTGCCGAGGCGCACACGGAAGGCACGCAGCCGACCGATGACGGCGGCAAGGACGTGACTTTCGGTCAGAAGTCGCTGGGCGCGTTCGCGTTCGACTCGGAGTGGGTCCGTTGGTCGGCGGAACTCAATGCTGACAGCATCCTGAACATGGAAAGCCTGCTGGGCGAGCTTCTGGGCGAGCGCCTCGGTCGCATCGCAAACAGCAAGCTGACCACAGGCTCGGGGTCTTCAGACGTTGAGGGCATCGTAACCAACTCGGCAGCGGGCAAGACCGCAGCCGCGACCGCCGCTGTGACTGCCGATGAGATCATTGACCTGATCCATTCGGTTGATCCGGCTTACCGCACCGCACCCAGCACCGCCATCATGATGAACGACAGCACGCTCGCTGCCGTTCGCAAGTTGAAGGACGGCGACGGCAATTACCTCTGGCAGATGGGCAACTATCAGGCCGGTATTCCGCAAAACCTGCTGGGCTACAACGTGGTCGTGAACCAGGCGATGGACAGCCTTGCAGCCGCCAAGAAGGTCATGCTGTTCGGTGATATGTCGAAGTTCTACGTTCGGAAGGTGGGCGCTCCGTCGCTCTACGTCGCGCGCGAGCGCTTCGCTCCCGACTTTGGCATCTTGGGCTACATCCGCTTCGATGGCGTGTTGACCAACACGGCGGCGATCAAGCACCTGATCACTGCGGCATCGTAAAGGTCAGCTTCTAGGTGGGGCGGGTTATCTCGCCCCACTCACTAAGTTGATCTGAAAGGAGACAACATGCCCAAGGTTAAACTTCTGACTTCAATGGCTGGCATCAACTTTTCGCACAATGAGGGCGATGTGATTGACTGCAATGAGGCCGAAGCGGTGCGCTTCATTCAGGCTGGCATTGCCGAGCCGATTGAGACTGAAAAGCCAGAGCGTGCTGTAAAAACCCGCGCAATGCGCCGTGCTGTCAAGGATGAGTAAGCAATGGTCAAGCCGCTGCCATGCCACGACGCGCTTGAACTGATTGACGCGCCTGCCACTACGCCGATCACCTTGGCGGAAGTGAAGGCGCAGTTGCGCGTTGAGCATAGCGACGATGACACGCTGTTGACGCGGCTGATTGACGTGGCGGTTGCCTATACCGATGTCCAGGGCGCGCTCGGCCATGCGATGATTTCGCAGAAATGGGGACAGTGGATCGACAGCACGCCGCCGCAAAGCGTGAAGCTAATCTTGGGTCCGGTCATTCAGGTGAACGCGGTCAAATATTACGACACAGACGGCAATCTACAGACCGACACGCTTGGCAACTATCAAGTGACCGGAACATCGTTCGCGTCTTATGTAGAACCCGCTGAGGGATTTGATTGGCCGGTCACGCAGGATCGTTCGGACGCGATCCGAATTGAATACACAATCGGCTATGGCGAGGCGACCAGCGACATCCCGGACACGCTGCGCCACGCGCTCATGCTTCTGGTCGGTCATTGGTATGACCACCGCGAGAATACCGTGATGGATGAATTGAGCAACATTCCATACGGCTTCGACATGCTGACCGATATGCACAGGCGCTGCTGGTATGGTTAAGGCTGGTCAATATCGTGAGCGCGCCGAGTTCCAGCGGCTGTCCGAGGGCAGCGTTGACAGCTACGGCAACGTCTATACCGGGTGGTCGTCGCTGGCCACGCGGTGGGCGGATATGCGCGAAACGACAGGCAAGGAGGCCATCGAAGGCGGCGCGATGTTTAACACCGGCATGGCCACCATGCGGGTGCGCAGCGACAGCACCACGCAAGGCGTGACCACAGCCGACCGCGTAGTGATCCGAGGCGTGACGTGGGCCATCAAGGGGCTTGTGCAGATCGACCGCAAAAACACCATCCTTGAGTTCAAGCTAGAGCGCGGGGTGGCGGCATGAAAATCGAAGGCGTGAAAAAGCTGCTGCGCCAATTAGACGATTTGCCGGTTGAGGTGCAATCCGGCTTGAAAAAGTCAATCCAGCGCACGGTCAAGACTGGCGTCAACAAAGGAAAAGCGTTGGCACCAGTACTGACTGGTGATTTCAAAAACGGCATCAACGGCAGTTTCAAATCTGGCGAAAAAGGCGAGATATTCGGATTCATCAATTTCTATGATGGCTCCGCAGATGACGGCCTGGCCGCAGCTTCGATCAACTACGGCTGGAATAACGCAGCGATTGCCTACAATATCCGTGCGCAGGTCAAAGCTATTGTCGGTCCACGCCATAAGCGTGCGGTGCAGCGTCAGATTAGGAAAGCAATCAAAGAGGCGCTGAATGGCTGATGGCTTTGCTTTGGCGCTTCAGGCGGGCCTGCGGGCGGCTCTGGTGGCCAACTCTGATGTGACTGCACTGGTCAGCACTCGCGTTTATGATGAGCCGCCACAGACGCCCACATTCCCTTATGTGAGGTTTCTGGCCATTGAGCCGCTTGCGTTTGACACCGACACCATAGAGGGATCGTTGGTAACAGTCACGTTTGAATGTCATTCGCGCAGCGCATCTGGTAGAGTAGAGGCATCGCAAGTCGCAGAGGCCATCAAGGCTGCGCTGCATCGCCAAGAGGCCGCCGTGACGGTGACAGGTCACACGCTCGTTGAATTGATTTTCGAGAACTATTCTGTCACAAGAGACCCCGAAGGCCGTGGCTACACGGCTGTAATCGCGCTTCAAGCAATGCTTGAGCAAAACGCCTAAACTCCCGCGCCCTGGGCAAGCGCAGCACTATGGAGGCCGATCATGGCTAAACAACTTGGACGCGCCCTGCTTGTTAAGATTGGCGATGGCGCAGACCCGGAAGTCTTCAGCAATCTTTGCGGGCTGAACTCTAAATCTCTCACAATCAACAACTCGTCGATTGATGTCACCACGCCGGACTGCACGTCGCCGGAAGGCGCGCTTTGGACTGAGACGCTTAATGGTCTGAAAAACGTGTCTGTTTCGGGAGACGGCTTCTTTGAGGACAGCACAGCAGAAGCGCGCATGAATACGATTGTCATGGCGGCTGATAATCAATGCAGCTTTGAGATTGTTGTTCCAGACTTCGGCACCTATGCGGGCGAATTCCGCATTGCTTCCGTTGAGTTCGGCGGCGAGACTGAAGGCGGTGTGACCTACAGCATCAGCCTTGAAAGTACCGGGGCGGTCACGTTCACGGCTGCGTGATGACAATCACCGCTGAAGCGCCGCGTGGGGGCATCGTCGAATATCTTGGCGATGCCTCTCACGTTTTCTTGCTGCGCAATCGTGAGATTGAGCGGTTCGAGGACAAGCATTGTGGCATCTTTGAATTATGGGATGGTTTCTTCTCAGGCGGCAAGAAGCCTAGCAGCCGGGAAGTCCGGAATCTGATTGCCTTGGCGCTTGTCGGCGGCGGAAAGAAAGACCATGAGGCTGATGAAATCATCAATCGCTGCACTCCTGCTGATCTACTCAGGCTCTACGCAATAGCGCAAGCTGCCGTGGGAACTGCATTTATGCCAGACGCAATGGAAGACGCCGCAAAAAAAAAGACAGAAGAGGCCCACCCCCCCGAAGACTTGATGTCAGAGGCATGATTGCCAACGGCATCGTAGCGGGCTTAAAGCCTGAAGAAATTCGTGATATGATCCCTAAAGACACATTCATTGTGTTCCAGGGGTGGACTGATGCACACTCGCCTAAGAAACCCGGCTCTGAGGCGATGGGAGCTGAAGAATACCGCGAACTTGTGAGGCGCGTCGATGGCATTTAGTGCAGAACAACTGAACATCATCATCGCCGCGCGGACGCAAGACCTTCAGCGCGATCTAAAAAATGCCGAAAGGCGCGTCAGTGGTTTTGAACGTCAAAGCCGCCGAAGCCTGAGCCAGACATCTCGGCATTTTGATGCTTTGGGATCAGCCGCTCGGCGGTTGGTTCCTGTTCTGACGGCTGCATTCAGCGTTCAAGCGGGCGTTAATATGGTACGCTCTGCCGCTGAAATCGGACGCCTTGCACAAGTTGCCGGAACTGGCGTTGTTGAGTTTCAGCGTTTTGCAGCGGCAGCAAAAATCATGGGCATTGACATGTCCAATGCCAGCGATGTCATAAAGGATGTAAACGACAAGATCGGCGACTTTCTGCAAACGGGCGGTGGTCCGATGGCAGATTTTTTCGAGAATATCGCGCCTAAAGTCGGCGTTACGGCGGATCAATTCGCGCGGCTGTCTGGGCCAGAGGCGCTGAAACTTTATGTCAAGAGCCTACAAGCGGCAAACCTCACGCAAGGCGAGATGACATTCTACATGGAGGCGCTGGCAAATGATGCGACGGCGCTTCTGCCTATTTTGGTTGATAATGGTTCCGAGATGCGCAGGCTTGGCGATGAGGCAGAGCGCGCAGGTCGCATTCTTGACGAAGACGCCGTAGATGGCGCGAGGGAACTTGAAAAAGAGGTATCAGAACTTTCTGAAACAATCAAAACAGCGCTGACCGAGTCTATAATTGACAATAAAGACGAACTTCTCGCGCTTGTTGATTTTATTACCGGAACAGCCATTCCCGCTTTTGGTGATTTGATTGGTGCAATCACAAGAGGCGTTGAACTTTACAACGCAGCGCGAGGCATTGACACAGGCGACTTTGGTGCTGAACCTTCTGAAGAAGAGGCCGCAAGACGGCGCGCGGATATTGAGGCGGCGATGGGTGGTGGAGACCCATCTGCGACTGGCACGCGTTTCTATAATCCTGAGACCGGGCAGATTGAAGAATTTGGACCGGACACGCCATCCATCCCCGGCGTCACCGCGCCGAGTGAAGAATTTATCTCGGCAGAATCAACGCGCCGCCATACTGATGCGAAACGCAAAAAGCGTTCAAAGCGTGATATTCGTGATCAATTTGAAGACCTGATGAAGCGCATCGAACTGGAACATCAGTTGCTTGGCGCATCGAACGCGCGCAAGCAGGTTCTAAAGGCGATTGCCAATTCAGATAAGAAATACACCGACGACGCGATTGACGGCGCTGTATCTCGCATTGAGGCTTATGAGGCTGAAAAGCAAGCTATGGAGCGCATTCAAGCCGAGCAACAAGCGATTGCCGACACGCTTCAGGGCAGCATGGAAAGCGCATTTATGTCCATCGTGGATGGAACCAAGTCAGCAGAAGATGCGTTCAGGGACATGGCGCGCCAGATCATCATGGAACTGTATCGCGTGCTTGTTGTGCAACGGCTGGTTGGCAGCTTCAACAGCGAAACAGGGCAGGGAACCGGGATCGTCGGCGCGATTGCAGGGGCATTCACAGGACGCGCCTCGGGTGGTTCTGTGCAAGCCAATCGGCCCTACACGGTCGGCGAGCATGGCCGGGAACTGTTCGTCCCGTCATCTGGCGGTCGCGTCTTGAGCGTCCCGCAAGCGAAGGCGGCAGTCGGCGGAGGCACTGGTCAACAGGTTGTCGTCAACTATTCATTTCAAGGCGGCGTCACAGAAGCCGATCTAGGGCGCGCGTTGCCTGTTCTTGTTGAACGCACGAAGCGCGAGGTGGTTGATGCCGTGCAGCGCGGCGGATCAGTGGCGAGGGTCTTCCGGTGACAAACTATGCACTTCCTTCGCACACAGGCATTCGCAGCGTCGTTTTCCGCATGTCGTCGCAGAACTTCTCGACAGCATCGCCGTTTACCTATCAGCAGCAAATTATCAACCACGCTGGGCGGCGGTGGGAGGTGGACGTAACGCTACCGCCGATGAAGCACGCAGACGCGCGCATTTGGCTGGCGTGGCTGGCGAAGCTGGACGGATCGCTAAACACGTTTACGCTCGGCGATCCACTCGGCTGTACAGCGCAAGGCGAAGCGGGCGGCACGCCACTTGTATCAGGGGCCGATCAGACCGGAAGCAGCCTAGACGTGGATGGCTGCACGATCAGCCAGACGGGCTGGCTCAAGGCGGGAGATTACATTCAGATCGGCACGGGCGCGGACGCGCGGCTTTATATGGTCACGGATGATGTGGACAGCGATGGCGCTGGTGCTGCGACAATCAACATCTGGCCTCCCATCAACAATGCGCCTGCGGACAGCGCTGCGATTTCCGTCGCTGATACGGTCGGCGTTTTTCGCCTGGCGTCAAACATCAGCACATGGTCTGTTGATGAAGCAGCCATTTATGGAGTATCTTTTAGTGGCATTGGCCTGCCATAAGCCGGAACAAGGAGAACTGAGATGGCGACCTACACCAAAATCCAAGACTGGGTTGAATACCTTGTAGAAGGAGCGAACCTTGGGAGCGACACTTTTGCAGTCGCTTTGTCAAACACTGCGCCAGCAAGTGAAACGAGCAATCCGACAGTTTCTGGCAATGGTGTCATCGCCAATGTCACGCAGATCAGTTACGCTAACTACACTGACGATCTTACTTCTGATCGTGTTCTGGAAAGTGTGACCAGCACAGAGACCAGCGGAACATTGACTTTTGATGCAGGCGATTTCAGCATCACCGCATCAGGCGGCGCAATCGCAGATTTCCGCTACATCTACATCTATGACGATACGCTTGCTGGCGATCCTCTCGTTGCGGTCTGGGACAATGGATCGGCAATCAGCCTTGCGGATGGCGATAGCGCGACTATCAGCTTTAACGCAAGCGGGATCTTTACGCTGGCATAAGAGGTGACAAATGGGTGTCCTAGTCAATCGGGCCAAAGAAACTATAAGCAGCACCGGGACAGGCACTCTCAACTTGGGCGGTGCCGTCACTGGATATCAGTCTTTTGCAAATGCTGGCGTTTCGAATGGCAACACAGTCGCGTACGTAATAGAAGATGGTTCTTCTTGGGAGATAGGCACAGGAACGTACACAACAGGGACGCCTAACACCTTGTCGCGCACGCTTGGAGAAAGCAGCACAGGCTCTCTGATCAGCGTCACAACTGACGCCATCGTGTTCATCACGGCGAGGGCCGAGGACATTCAACAGCCGCCTTCCGAGGGCGCTTTTGTTGATGGTGACAAGACCAAGCTGGACGGCATCGAGGCCGGAGCCGATGTAACCGACACAACCAACGTGACGGCTGCTGGCGCGCTGATGGACAGCGAATTGACGGACCTTGCGGGCATCAAAGGCTTGGACACAACTGACATCCTGTTTGCTGACACCGACGACACGATTACCGCCGCGATGGTCACGACCTCGGTGGACGATGGTACGAAGTCCAGCGGCACCTACACGCCCACACCCTCCGGCGGGCATTCGCGCCGGATTGTCAACGGCGGGGGCTTCACCCTCGCAGCGCCCAGCTTTACCGGCGATTTCTACATGGCAATCCACGTCACCAATAACGGCTCGGCTGGCACGATTACCTTTTCGGGCTTCACAGTCACGCCGGGCGGCGATGCACTCACAACGACCACCGCGGATGAGTTTATTTTGCGGGTTGAAAAAATACATGACGTTGTGACCTGCAACATTGAGGCGCTGCAATGAGTGGCGCACTTTCCTCCCACAACGGCCACCGCATTCCGTCGTTTGATGTCATCACTGCCGGTTCGACTGCGAATGGAAGCCTTATCGTCGGTGCATTGGGCATTCGCTCAGGCGATTTGGCTGTTGCTTTGGGGGTTGCCGAGGACAACACCACGACTCCACCTTCCGACACCACACCGACCGGGGTGACTAAACACAACACCGGCACGGTTGTTTTGGCAAGTACGGCTGCCCGCGCCTCGCTCTATTCACGGATTTGCGATGGGACCGAAAACAGCACGACGATTACGGGCTTCGTCAATCAGGACGGCGACCGCCTCTGGTATGCTTTTTTACGGCCTCGAAACTGCACCGTTGAAAGCGTCGCCAGCCTCGGCATGGATTTTGATTTTGACGCTTCTGGCACCGCCCCGGCAACGTCCAGCGTGAGCCTGTCTGGATTGTCTGAACGCTTCGTCATCGGCTGGCACGGCATTTTTGGGCGGGACACGGGTGGCTTTGACGTGACGGGCGCGACGGGATTTTCATGCAGTCCGGGCGTTGGCAGCGGAAATATTTTCGAGCAAAACGACAGCACCCCCAACACCCTAGCTTGGGCGGCTTTGAGCATTTGGCGCAGCGGATTTGAACCTGCAAGCCTGTCTGCCGCAATCGGTGACGTTATGAATGACTGGTGCTTCACATTTGCCGCCGCGCTTGAAATCGAAATCTCGTGAGGTAAACAACATGCTCGCCCTGCACAACGGCACCACCATTCACAAGACTTTCCAGCGAGGCCAGATGGTCACGCTGCCCGGCGGCGATGCGGCTTATGCGCAATCCGGTGACACTTGGGGCGAATGGCGCTGTGATGAAGTCCAGCCCGCCGACGACATCCCAGCGGGCAAGCGGTCCACCGGCAACGCGGTGCAGACCGTCAACGGCGCTCCCAAGTGGGTCCACACGCTTGAAGATATACCGCTTGCGGAGTTCCATGCGAAGATTTCAGCCGAGCGTGACCGGCGCATTGAGTTGGGCCTGACCGTCAACATCGGCGGCACCGACCGGACGTTCCAGTTTGACGCCAAGAGCCGTGAGAACATCAACGGCGGCGCAACTTTGGCGGGCTTTGCCATGGGCGCGGGGGCTGGGGCGGGCAACTACCTGTGGCACGGCGGCGCACAGCCCTTTTCTTGGATTCTGGCCGATAACAGCGTGATCCAATTGGACGCGCCGACCATGTTCATGGTGGGGCAGGCGGCGGCAAACCGGGTCAGCCGGTTTACGTTTGCAGCGCGCGCGATCAAGGATATGGACCCGCTGCCCGCTGACGTAACCGACGACGCACTCTGGCCGGTCTAATGCTCCCCCTCCCGCTGTACATCATGCGCGAGGTTCTGTGGCACCTTGCCACGATTCCGAGCCGGGTCATCAACACATGTCACCGGCACGGCGAGGTTTCCGGCAGCATGAACCAGACGTTCAGCGCCCGGTGCCACATCGAGGCCATGTGCGGTGATACGCGCTGGCAGCGGCGTGAGCGGGTCGTGAACGCGGTTTGCTTCTGGGAGGACGACCATTGCGAGCGGGCTTGGACGGCAATGCTGACCCGCGCGTCCAAAACCGTCGCCTATAACGACAAACGCCTATATGACAACCGGGCTGACGCTGGCGTGACCTGACGCCGCCCTTATGCTAAACTGGGGCAAAGGAGACCCCCGATGCTTGGCTTTACACCTTTATCCTCTGCATCGCTGGCTGATGACGGTGTAAAGGGCACGTCATTATCTCTAGACGCAGGCTCGTATTCTGTCACTGGATACGCTGCGTCAATTGCCATCACCATTGCGGTGGCTCTTGGGTCTGGATCGTATGCTGTTGCTGGTCACGACCTAAGTGTGTCTTTCAGTCGTGCGGTTTCTCTTGATTCAGGCTCGTATTCCCTGACTGGATACACAGCCGACTTCTCGTTGGGTAACGCTTTAAATCTTGACGCTGGCTCTTATTCGATCTCTGGCAATGACGTTGTTATAAACACATCAATCGCTTATGGGATTGACGCTGGTTCATATTCTGTAACAGGGAATGACCTGGAAATATCGCTGGCCCAGCAAGTCCTTTTGGATGCAGGGACTTACTCAGCAACAGGGCATGATGTTTCTGTTTCTTCTGACGAAGCGATAAATTTAGACGCCGGATCATATGCCTTAACAGGCAACGACCTGACGCTAAACACCGCAATCCAATACAATTTGGATGCAGGATCATATGCCTTAACAGGCAATGACCTGACGGTCGGCATAGCAGCAGGAAACATAAACCTAGCTTCCGGGTCGTATTCTCTATTTGGCTATCCCGCAAAAATAAAACTCTCAACTAGTCGCCTTCCAGAGTCTATTCGAAATGTGATTGGCGGTGATGTCGTTTCTGCGTTCTGGCTTTGCGATCTAGAATTTGACACTCCAAATGATCTGCATTTTTGGAATGGCATCGGCAACCTAACAATAGATGGTCAAACATACACAGGCGCGGGAAATCTTCTTAACCTGTCTGAGATGCGGGAGAGTTCAGACATCGCAGCGTATGGCGCAACGCTAACCCTGTCTGGCATCCCCAGCAATGAGATCGACCTCGCGCTGGCGGAGCCATATCAAGGTCGTCGCGCAATTGTAAAATTTGGCGTTGATGTCGCTGGTGTGAAAACCGCATTCACTGTTTTTACTGGCGAGATGGATCAGATGAACATCTCGTTCGGGCCAGACACCGCCACGATCTCGCTAGACGTGGAAAGCCGATTGATCGACCTGAACCGCCCGCGCATTCGGCGCTATACTGATGCGGATCAAAAAACGCGCTATTCCGGCGATCTTGCGTTTGAGTTTGTCACCAGATTGCAGAGCGAGAGCCTACAATGGAAAGCCAGTTGACCGCATACATCGCCCAGCACCGCGACAGGTGTTTTAGCTGGCGCGACAACAACTGCATGTCGTTTGTGAGCGGAGCGCTTGAAGCGTGCGGCCTTCCTAGACTGCCGCGTGATTGGTCAACTGGTTATATCACCGCCAAAGAGGCAATGCGTTCCTATCGCAAGATGCTAAAGACTTATGGTCATTCGGATATAGTAAATGCAATGGACGAACGCTATGAGCGGGTGTTAACGCTGCACCCGCGCGACGGGATGATCTGCGCACGCAAAACCGATGACGTGATGGGCTACGGCTTTGGCATCACGCTGCGCGGCGGATGTGTGTTTCTGACAGCAGATGGTGCGCGATGGGCAAGCATTGAGCCTAGCGATTTGTTTTGGAGGGCTAACTGATGCCACAGCTAGCGCTAGCGGCGGCAGGGACAGCATCAACAATTCTTTCTGCGGGCAGTGTTAGTGCTGCCGCTGCTGCTGGCGGTGGATTAATCACATTCGGCGCGACCAGCCTTGCTACCGCTGTCGCTGTTGACTTCGCCGTTCGCGCGACACTCGGCTACGCGCTCAACGCGCTGTCATCATCAACCACGCGTGGCGGCGCGACAACGCGCGGATACCAGAACGTCAACCAACTTGGCGTGGCGCTGCCTCATCAGGTGATCTATGGCGAGACGCGTATCGGCGGCGCTGTTTTTTATCAAGCAATCACATCATCGTCAGGCAACAAACAAGACCAGCTTAATCGCCTGATTGCCTTCGCAGGGCATGAGATCGACAGCTACCAGGCGATCTATCTCAATGACGAAGAGGTGACACTAGACGGCAGCGGCAACGTCACTGCACCTTCGCAGTTCGTGGGCAAGGTGCGTGTCAAGCAATATCTCGGCACGGATGCGCAGACAGCCGACGCTGATCTTGTGTCCGCAATTTCAGAATGGACAGACGCGCACCGCGCTCAAGGCATCGCATATCTTTATGTGCGATTTCAGGATGCGGCAGCGTTTCCAAATGGCATTCCGACCGTCACGGCGAGGATCAGGGGCAAGAAGGTCGAAGACCCGCGCACCTCAACAATCGCTTGGAGCAACAATCCTGCGCTTTGCATCCGCGACTACCTTCTGTCTAATTATGGCCTCAGCGAAAGCACAGCAGACCTTGATAGCACGCTATTTCAGGCTGCGGCTGATGCTTGCGATGTGACAGTTAACAGCGCAGCGATCTACACGCTCAACGGCTCTTTTACGCTAGATGCCGATCCCGAGGACGTGATCCGCAACCTGCTTTCGTCGATGGGTGGCATCTTCTGGAATTATGCAGGCAAGTGGGCGATCTTGGCGGCTGAGTATCGTGCGCCAACTTTAACGCTTGACGAGAACGATCTGCGCAGCCCGCTTGAGGTAGCAACGCGGCACAGCCGCCGCGACAACTTCAACGTCGTGCGCGGACAATACAAAGGCGCGGCGACAGATTACCAGCCAGACGATTACACGGAAGTCACTTCTGGGCTTTGGTTGACGCAAGACAATAACATCCCGGCTAAAACGGAACTCAACCTGCTGTTTACGGATACCGAGGTGATGGCGCGACGTATTTCTAAGACATTCCTACGCCGCAATCGCAATCAGATCACAGTGACAGGTGCCTTTGGTCTTCGCGCTCTCAATCTTAAAGTCGGCGACAACGTCATGTTGTCCGTCGATCATCTCGGTTGGACGCAGAAGGTGTTTGAGGTCGTTGATTGGCGCCTGGGTATGAAAGAGATGGATATTCAGGTAAACATGATCTTGCGGGAAATGAGCGAAAATGTGTTCACCGGGATTGTCCAAATCATCTCTGATGAGAGCGGAAACTCGCTGCAAGACGAAAGCGGCAATGACTTGGAGGCTATCGTAGCATAATGGCACGCATCAACAACACGACCACATTCCCGATCACCACCCCAGCGGCGGCTGACATGCTAATCGGAACAGATGTGTCTGATACCACTAACAGCGCAGACGGCGAAACAGTTAACTTCACCGCAGGGTCAATCGCAGATTTGGCATTCACCACTGGATGGCATCCGTACAACAAAACGAGCGTTGAGGACACCGATGATGGCCTTATTTACTCATTCGCTGTCAATGGGGCAGTGTCGCAGATCACAACGCCAGATTTTAGTCTGGGTTATGAATATGCTGTGTTCCTAGATGCGCTAGAAGGCCCCGGAGGCTTCGGTAGTCACACAATTCAAATGAAAATGTACATGGATGGAGTCGGTTATGCTAATGCAAAAGACATCACCTTAACAATTGGCAAAGATGAATTATTTCGAGGCTTGTTGTATCTCCCGTTCAGTGGCATTGATAACGTCCCGAAAAAGTGGACGTTTCTCGGCGAGGACGGAAATGGCATTGATGGTTATGGCGATTTCAACTCTGGGGGAGTTGTTCGTGTAATTAGTGTCGTCACTAAAGTGAGATTTGATTTTAGTAGTGGCGATAACTTTGGAGGGGGCAACGTGTACCTATATCGCCGCCGCGAGTTTGTTTCCGGGTAAAGCACAAAAACCATCAAGAAGCAAAAAAAACGAGAAGACAATGGACTTTATGATTAAATTCTGGCCAATTGCTCTTGGTTTTGTTGCTTTCGGCGTGTGGCTGGTCCGCTTGGAGGCCAGAGCGATGGACAACACGAAAGAAATCAAACGGTTGTGGAATCAGCGCCGGGAGGATTTGGAAGCAAGCAAAGAAGCGCGCGATGACACCAACAAGATGTTGGCCGAGATACGCGATGACATTAAGGCTTTAATATCAAAAGTGGGTGGGCGACTTTAACCCTGTGGAACAAAGAAGATGAAAGTGGCACACGATCCAGACAGAGCGACCCCTAAACGAGGTGTTCACATGCCCGACCTAGACGCGGATATGGACGTTGCCCGTCGAGTCATCCGCCGCTGGCAAAGCGGTGTGGTCACACAACGGCGCATGTCCACAGCGGAGGAAGAAAGCGTTCTCCGCGCCGCAATGGCGTTGTTTGAGACGGTTGACGCCATTCGGCAGGCTTTGCCGCCGATCCTTGAGGAAATAGAGGCGCACCGCCGGAACGTCGCTGATGGGATGTGTGTACATCATGCCCACCCCACCACTCAGTGACCAGTTAAAACGGGAAGCGCTTGAGGCGCTGGAGCGCGCGGGCGGGAACAAATCGCAAGCAGCGCGTAACCTGGGAATTGATCGGCGCACGTTTCAAAATCGCGTGAAAGTTGCGTTGCGCGATCCGGCGATCCAAGCCGCGATGGATGATGTCGGCACACAGATGGTCCCCGCGCTGGCATGGGCGAAAACCAAGAGCAAGGACGGCACCAGCTACAGCGTCCTGTTGAAACCCGACCCGGTTTCCGATGACGTTCTAGGCCGGATTCGAGATGCCTTCGAGGGCATGGGAGCGGCACCGGAAATCCCCGCGCCTGCCTATGCTGACAGCGACTTGCTTACGCTCTATCCGGTGTCAGACGTGCATATCGGCCTGATGGCCTGGGGCCGGGAAACCGGCGAGGATTTCGACACCCGCGCGGCTTGCGAAAGGTTGCAAAACTGGATCGGCCAGTGCGTCGAGGCGTCCCCCGCATCCGGGCTGGGCATCGTGCTATTTAACGGCGACACGCTCCACGCCGACGACCAGACGAACAAAACGCAATCCGGGCATATCTTGGACGTGGACACCCGGCACTTTCGCACACTGGACATGGCAATAGCGGCTATTGCATCCTGCATAGACATGGCGGCGGCGAAGCACGCCAAGGTTGCGGTGCGGATTCTGCCCGGCAACCACGACCGCACCGCCTACATGGCAATCCTATTCGCGGTAGCGGAGCGCTACAGGTCAAACCCCCGCATTGAGGTTCCCCAAGCGCCGGGCGAGTTCTTTGCCTATGAGTTCGGCAAGGTCATGCTGGCCGCGCACCACGGGGACAAGGCAAAAGCGCAAAGGC